>VOFJ01001588.1_pt1 | contig 18584 bp, 31 predicted proteins | sample 5384081 | NCBI WGS metagenome assembly VOFJ01 (sample SAMN12384729, study PRJNA508395) | human gut metagenome | isolation source: healthy gut I | host: Homo sapiens
CTCAGTAGCCGCTTCGTTCAGTTACGTATTGCTCGAACATTTGTTTTCTGAAAGGAAACCGATAGTCGGGCTTGTTCCAAAGTGTGGCGTATGGTCGTGTATTTTATTTCTGCAATTTCGATTTCTTTTTTGTATTCGGTCAGGCGAACTTTGAGTGCTTGTAAATTTTGTTGTTGTTGTTGCAGTTTATCTTGCCTTTTTTCTCAGTTCTTGCCGGGTCTTATCTAGTTTTTCCGTCAAGGTAATTTCCTGAAGCAATCTTTCGCGTTGTAGGCGGAGTTGTTCTTTACGATTGCGAAGTTCGCTTATGGGAAACCGGTTGACCGATATTTGTTGTTGCTGGCGCAACTGCAGGAGGTCATTGTGACGTTGTATGGATGTTTCGATCTCACGGCGTTGAAGTTCCAGCTGTTGCCGGCTTACTGTTAGTTGTTGTAGAGTAGAGGTGTATAAAGATTGATTTTCTATAACCTGCAACCTTTGGGTATAAGCTGTATCCAGAAAACTTTCGATCAGCTTTATGTTCAGGCACATTTGTTCATGTTGCCTGTTTTTCCTGAACCATTCTTTTTAATTTATCGTCTAATTCTCTCTGTTGCAGAATACGGGAGTATCTGCTATCCTGAATTTTTGATGCACTTTGATTTTATCTTGCAGGTCGGTTAAAGTTTTCCGGCTCTCTTGTTCTACCTGCCGGGCATTGACAATTTCCGATATCTAAACGACGGGCTTCTAAAAGTTCCGGTTTAAGCTTATTGTACTGGGTTGTATATTGGTTTACCAATGATTTTTGCCGTTCCACCGATTGAAGGGTTTGCGTGGCTTTTTCGTTCAGATCGGAGAGCGCCTGTTCTGTTGTCGTAATAATTCAGTTTGGCTTACTAAATGAGTGGTACATTCATTTTTTTCAATCCAAAAAGACGGCTGCTTTCGATGCTTTCCATCTGCTGTAACCAGACTGACTGGGCTTGTGCTTCGGCTTGTACTTTTTGGGCATCCGAAAGGGTGGCCTGGGCTTCCGATTTAGATTGATTGATTTGTTCTAATTGCTCTATCCAACGTATTTTTACGTTGGATTTCTTCATTTTTTGTTGAAGAGCCTTTTCGTGTTTCAGGAGTTTGGCCGATTGTTGCTGTAATGTCTCGATTTCTTCCTGGGTAAGCAGGCGAATATTCCCCATACGGGCGGAGAGTTCTTTCCATTCATTGCGGATAGCTGTCGTTTTGGAATAGACCGTATTCGAGATAACAGAATAGATTTCAGTACCGGTCAGTTTTTCGAGTACTTCGGCCTTTTCTTCTTTCCGGGCTTTGAGGAATCGGGCAAATTCATTTTGTGCCAATAAAACGGTACGGGTGAATTGATTATAATTCAGACCGATGAGTTGAATCAATTTATTCTCCGATTCACTGATTCCTGTAGTGATAGGAGACGGATCTCCAAGGGGGTATACCCGGAGTTCTGCAGGTTGAAGTTTCCCGCTTATTTTATTATTGGCTCGCCATACCCGCCATACCGAGCGATAACTTTTTCCGTCTACAGCAATAAATTCTACAGCAGCCATCGCTTCGGCAGTACCTCTGCGGAGTATTTGACGACGATCTCCCTGTTGAATGAATTCTTGTCCGACATCCGGCATTTTAGTACCTTCAATACCGGTGGTGCGGGGCATATTGTTGAATAAGGCCAGACAGATAGCATCCAGAATAGTCGATTTTCCGGCACCGGTGGGACCGCATATTGCGAAGATCCCGGCAGATCGCAGAGGAGCTGCCGTAAAAATCGATATCGAATTCTCCGGCAATAGATGCCAGATTTTTTTTCCTTGTATACGTAATATTTTCATTGTTTTTCTCCCATTTTTCAGCTGTGATTCTTCAATGACTTCCCGGAATAAATGAGCCAATTCTTCGGGCAGAGGATTTTTGATATCGCCTTTCGTATACTCGGTTCAACAGCTTCCAGGGATCCAGTAATTCTTCGGTGGTGAGCGTATTCTCGTTTTTTGTAAGTTGTACTGTATCCGGATAAAGGGGAGTACCGGGTTAAACGCACCTGTTTGGTGCGTAGGGCTTCCTCCACTTTATTGCGCAACGCAGGTTCGGGTGCGGTGCGTAGTAACCTGACTTCGAGGAAAGGGGCCGGATGATCGTCTCTCTCTTCCGGGGAGCTGAGAGAGGCGATTCAACACTTCGTCCAAGGGGGCCGGATGTTTAGGGATACGAAGTAAAGTGACTAAAGGATTAAAAATAATTTTAGTCTGATTTAGAAGTATTCCTTTGTCGATGTCCAGGAAGATCACTCCGTGGCGGTAATTTTCTTCTGCAAAAGACATGGGTAACGGACTGCCGGCATAGCGTATCTCGTTGCGGTTGGCAATCTGCTGTTCCCGGTGGATATGGCCCAAAGCTCCGTAAGTGATTTGGGAAGGGAAGACACTGGAAGGAATCCCTTCGAGTCCGCCGATGATCAGGCGTTCACTTTGATCACCTTCGGAAATCTGACTTCCTGCGGCTTGCAGGTGCCCCCATAGCAATGAAGGCTTCTTGTTTTTGCCTGCGTTCTTCGACGCAGGCAACCAGCTTGTCGTACATGGCCTTAACCCCTGCCTGATAAGGATCTCCTTCACTCTCGACTGCCGGATAGTCTCCCTGTCGGAGATAGGGTACCGCCAGACACCAACCTTGCCGTTTCCCGATCTGTCTTTCAGTTCGATGATTAATTCCTCCGTATCGATTGTGCCGTCTGCTCTTTTTACGTACTGTACCCCGAATTTGTATGTTCATTTCTTCGAGTAAAGGAATCGGGGTTTCGAGCCGACTGGCAGAATCATGATTTCCTGCAATCAGGATGATTTGTAAGCCCGGATTTTGTTCTGTTACCCGGCGTAGGAACCGATAAAATTGACGTTGTGCCTGAGCAGAAGGATTAGCTACATCGAATATATCTCCTGAAATAAGAAGCACATCGATTTGTTGTGTGGTAATTTGATCTGTCCAGCCAATCTAAAAATACTGATGTTCCTGAAAACGGTCATAGCCGAAAAAGGTCTGCCCGATATGCCAGTCTGCTGTATGAATGATTTTCATGTCCTGTCATTTGGACAAAAATAGTAAGATTTGCAGATATAACCAAATAGCTCACGGGCTATGGTAATCCTACCATAGCCCGTGAGCTATAGCCGGTGATAATGGCAAGTCATCAGCTTACCGGATTCATCGTGTAGGTGCATGCCATTTCCTTCGCAATAACGGAACAGGTTGCAATCGGCACATTCGCCCTGACGGGCCCATTCCGGTTCGGAATTTTTCGAAGCGGTTGTTCCACACTTCCATAAAATCATCCTGGTAAATATTCCCTTGGTCGTAGTTGGCCCGGATACTGGGACAACCCGATATCGCTCCGTTAATGCGGATAGATCCGACAGAAATTCCGGCATGGCAACGATAAAATTGGTCACGGACTTCAGCTTCATAACGACCTAAAAAACCTTCACAAGCGAAATTGACGTGAATACGACCTTCTTGCCGGGTTTGACGGATAAAATCCAATACTTTTTGAATTGGGAAGAAGATAGTTGTAATTCAGGCACTTGTGCTGCTCTGCCTGCGGGAAAGATGGTAAAGATACGCCATTGTCCGACTCCTAGTTCGATCAAATATTCTTTGAAAACGGGGAGAGTATCGATGTTTTGTTGATTGATACAACTGACGACATCCCATACGATTTCTTTTTTCCCGGCTCAGCATTCCGATAGCCTGACTGGCCCGGCGAAAGCTTTCCGGATGTCGGCGTAACCAGTTGTGGGCATCTTCCGGTCCGTCCAGACTTACGGTAATGCTGTGCAGGCCTGCTTGTAAAAAGTCTGTCCAGCCTCTGACGGGATAATAACAAACCGTTGGTTACCAATCCCCAGGGGTATTCCCGGCGATAACATGCCCGGCCACACTCTTCCAGATCTTTGCGCATCAGAGGTTCTCCACCCGTGAAAATGATAAAAACCCGGTGGGGATCGACCTGTGTGGAGTAATGTTGTCCAAAGCCTTTAAGAAGTCTTCTTTTTTGGCATATCGGGTTGCCGGAAATCGCTTTGCAATCACTGCCACAATGCCGGCAAGCGAGATTACAGCGAAGGGTACATTCCAAAAAAAGAGTATGTAATTCGTGTTTTTGCCGGATCAGCTGTTCTTTTTGTCGGAAGAGTTCCAGGCCCAGGCGTTTCCGGAGGCTGATGGAATTATTCATGATCTTCTTCTTTTTGAGGAGTCAGTATGATTTTTTACTTCTTGTGTTGTATTTCCCCTATTCCAGCCTTCACCTCCCTGTAAATCTTTTACGAAGGAAGGTTACTTTCAGAGAATCGGCCTGGTAGTACGGATTATTTTCGTCGGGGTTGATTTTTAAATTATACTTCACCGTATCGATCGGGAACGCTGCTTGCCGGGTTTCGAATTCTCCTTCTTTTCCGGAGTATAACGTATCGTTGACCGGGTGGCTTCCATAGGGGGGTATCGGGGATAAAATCAGGACGGGGTTCGTAACTGAATTCCATATCGGACACGATAATCTGAATATCGGATAGCGCCTGACCTGCCTGATCGGTGACTTTTTCCTTTGATGGTATAGGAAGCTGTCGGCGTACCGTACATACATATGATGTTACCGGGATCGTCCCCGTTATCCTCACAGGAGGAGAAACCTAAAAATCCTAATAAAGTAGTCAATATCCAGTTCAGGCTACGATTCCAGCGATAATGTAATGTTTTCATGGTTTGTTTTTTATGAGTAAACTGTTTAAATGCCTTGATTTTCTTGAGGTCGGCCTTTCCGGACAGGTTGACGGTGAGAAATCGAAGGTCTTTCATATAATGAGTTGTATTTAAAAGTTCAAACGGAATCCGATTTGCCCCGTGAGGTTGAAAAACTGTTCCGAGCGAATCGTTTGTATTTCACTGGCCGGGGTCAGATTCCATAAAAATCCTCCTTCTGCATAGAACCGATACATGGCGAATAATGGGGTAGGCAATACCTATTCGTGTGTTCGCTGACCAAAGCGTACCCGGTATTCGTCGACGCTGACTTTTATAGGCCGAATAGATTTTGCCTGAAAGATTAACTTCACAGACAATACCGGCAGACCAATAACAGTAGAAACGTTCCCAATGGGTCAGGCGATAACTGAAAGATGCCGGGATTCCCAGCATGTGCAATCTTTGACGCAATACATCGTAATCCGAACTTTCATATCGCCACTGGTTGCGTAAATAGCTATAGGTAAGTCCGGTATTGAAACTCCAACGGTCCGACAACGTGCGGGATATACTTATTCCGAAAGAGATGGAGAGCTATGCTTCACTTTATCCGGTTTCAGATCGGATAACAGGGTGCGTGTCGAAATAGGGGATGTTCCGGCCTTCGTCAGAGGAGGTTTGGGGGTATTCCCTGAAGATGATCGTTACAGGCATAATCGGGATAGCCGGCGGAGTTGCTGGAAAATACCGGCTATATTAAAATTACCTCCTCCCATGCCCAAATGCCATTTCCGTGAGGCCTTTCGGACTTTTACCGGTTCGGTTTTCGTGTTGCGGACGATCAGTACCGGTGAAAAATCTGTTTCAGAGCTTTACTTGCAATGACTATAGGTAATATTTTAGTTTCTTGACTTTTATATTTATCCGTTGAAATCGTTTTTCCAGTTGTGTAGATAGGTTTTCGAGTGAGAACAGGGAGGAGTGAATCGGCTATTTGATCCGTCGTAACTGTTCCGGTAAGCTGTGGTATTTGTATATGATCCACAATAAAAAGGTTGTATTCTGTTTCGGACTATTTCTGTCGTAGTTTCCGGGATAAGACGATCGTATAAGAGTCCGCCTCCCATGAGTAAAAAAAGGAGGGTTACGATAGCTGCCGTCCGGCGTATGGATCTGGTGGAAAACCGGGTAGGTCGTAGAGGAAGAAAACCAGCGAGGGTTTTCCATTGTTCTGAATCCGGTTCACATTCCCAATTATGCAACCGTTCCCGGAACAATTCTTCAAATCGGTCTCTTCTATCCATAGTCAATATAAATTTTTTATCATTTGTTGTAAAGTATAACGTGCCCTGGCATATTGTGATCGGGAAGTACCTTCTGTGATTCGGAGCATAGCTCCGATTTCCTTTGTGTGAGAATCCTTCGATCGCAAACAGGTTGAAAATCGTTTGATATCCCGGAGGTAAACGATGAATTAAATCCAGCATTTCCTGGGCCGATATTTCTTCTAAAGCATTGGGAAAAGAAGTTTCCTGTTCTGTCTCCTCAGTGGGGAAGGTCAGAGGGAAAACTTTGGATCTACGGATTTTTTCCAGGGCACAATTAATAAAAATTTTTCCGCATCCACCCCTCGAAACTCCCATTTCCGCTATATTCGTTCAGATTCGTAAATACCTTTATAAAACCTTCCTGTAACAGATCGTGTGCCATATCCCGGTTGCGGGAATAGCGCATACATACGCCCCATCATTTTAGCGGCGTATCGTCGGTACAGTTCTCCCCTGAGCTTTCCGCTTTCCTTTTAAGGCATTCCTGAATCAGTAACACTTCATCCATTCACGTGATTTCTTTTTTTCGTCAATAAGATGCATGGGAGAAACAAAACGTTGCATAAGAACAAAAAAAAATCTTGTTGTAAAATACATCGTTCTCCGGTTTTCCTCGTATTAATTTCGAGAGTGGAAAGAAATATAGATAATTTTATCCTATATTTGTGCTAGGTTGTTTGTTAATTTTGGGTCTTATTTGATATTTTTGTCGCTACTTTTTATAGTTATCGCTATGATGTTAAATATCAAGGAAAATATAGAAGAGATTGTGAAAACGTTACCGGAAGGGGTCAGGCTGATTGCCGTATCGAAGACGAAACCGGTGGAGTATATTGAAGAAGCTTTATGCAGGGGGACAGCGTGCTTTGGTGAAAAACCGGCCACAGGAAATGGCTGCTAAATACCGGCAACTGCCCAAGGATATCGAATGGCATATGATCGGACAGCTACAAGAGAAGAATGTAAAATACATTGCTTCTTTTTGTGAAATTGATTCATTCCGTGGATAGCCTGAAATTATTGCAAAAAATCGATCGTGAAGCGTTGAAAACGAACGTATGATCGATTGTCTGCTGGAATTTCATATTGCTGAAGAAGAGACTAAATCCGGTCTGGATTGGGAGGAGGCGTGCAGGCTGCTTGAAAGTGATGAGTTTAAAGTGTTGGAGCATATCCGGATTGTCGGGGTCATGGGGATCGCAACCTATACCGAAGACCGTGAACAGATCCGAAAGGAATTCCGGGAACTTCACCGGATATTCGGGTTGTTGAAAGCGACGTATTTCCAGGAGGAAGAAAGTTTTAAGGAATTGTCCATGGGGATGTCCGGGGATTATCCGATCGCTGTTGAAGAAAGGAAGTACGATGGTGAGGGTAGGAAGTGCGGTTTTGGAGCCAGAGATTATAACAATAAATAATAAACGATAGAGATTATGGTAAATTTGAAGACAAGATTTATCGGATTGGAATTGAAGAGTCCGATTATTGCCGGGAGCTGTGGTTTGACTTCCGAGGTCAGTAAGATTGAAGAAATTGCTTTAAGCAGGGCCGGAGCTATAGTGTTGAAATCTATATTTGAAGAACAAATAAATATGGATGCATCTAAAGCATTGACCGATAATAGTTATCCTGAAAGTGCCGATTATATCCAGAACTATATTCGGGCTAATACTGTCCAGCAACATATCGATTTGGTGAAAGCAGTAAAAAATAAAGTGAATATCCCTGTTATCGCCAGTATCAATTGCTTACGGGACGGGGAATGGATTAGTTTTGCCAGTGAACTGGAAAAAGTCGGTGCCGATGCGCTCGAGTTGAATGCCTTTATCCTGCCGATGGATGAGTTTGCTGAGAGTGTGGAGGTTGAAAACATGTATTTCGATATCGTTAAACATGTGAAAAAAGGTGGTTAAAAATTCCGGTAATTGTCAAGATCAGCCATTATTTTACGAATTTGCCGGCTTTTGTGAGTAAGCTGAAAGCTTATGGTGCGGATGCCGTTACTATTTTCAATCGCTTTTTACGAACCGGATATCGATATCGAACGGATAGCTGTCGGAGCGGCTTCTGTGTTCAGTATGCCGGCCGATTTGAGGACAACTTTGCGCTGGACCGGAATTCTGTCGGGGAAAGATAAACTTTTGCAACTTTCTTCTTCAACAGGTGTTCATAATGGAGAAGCTGTTGTGAAGCTTTTACTGGCAGGGGGGCGACTACTGTGCAGGTATGTTCGGCTATGTATGAACAGGGAATCGGTACGATCCGTACGATGAATCATTTTTGAATAGCTGGATGGATAAAAAGGCTTTGAGTCGATAGATGAATTCCGGGAAGATTATCCTATGCCGATGCAGGTAATGCTGCCCGCTATGAGAGAGCACAGTTTATGAAATATTTTAGTGATCATAAATAAATTTTCGATGTTACAAAATATGAAGTGTGTACTAGGGTTGTTTATGCTCTGTCTGTTAGCTTGTACGGAGAATAAATATGCAGGTATTCCTGAGAAATATCATGCCTTGTTGGATCAGGCATTGGTAAAAGCCGGGGATAATGCAACCGAATTGACAGCGGCATTGAAAAATGCTCCTGATAACCAAAAGGAAGGGATGGCTTTCCTGATTGCTTATATGCCGGAAAGAGATTTAAAGGAATTGACAGCGGATTTTTATTGGAGAATACAGCCTATGCTTATCAGGCTCGTGAAAAATACGTTTGGGCCAGAGAGATTCCCGATACTGTTTTTCTGAATGATGTACTGCCTTATGTCAGCCTGAATGAAACCCGTGAAGGGTGGAGAAAGGAATTTTACGAACGTTTCGGGAAGTATGTACAGCATTGTAAGACGATTTTTGAAGCCATCGATTCGGTCAACCGGAATGTCCGGGATGAAGTATTGGTCGATTATAATACCAAACGTGAAAAACCGGATCAGAGTCCGTTCGAATCCATGCGGCAGCATATGGCTTCCTGTACCGGATTATCGATCTTGCTGACGGATGCTTTCCGGGCTGTCGGAATTCCTTCACGGGTGGCCGGTACTCCCAATTGGCACGACGAACGGGGCAATCATAACTGGACCGAGGTTTGGGCAGACGGAAACTGGTATTTTACGGAATTTTATTTTCCCGGTCAACTGAACAATGCCTGGTTTTTTTGCCGATGCCGGGAAAGCGGTAAAAAACGATCAGCAGAAAGCTATTTATGCTTCTTCGTTTAAACCGACCGGAACCTATTTCCCTTTGGTATGGGATGAGAATATTCGTTATGTACCTGCTGCGAATGTAACTGATTTCTATACCGATCTATATAAATCGCATCTGGAAACGATCTCTGCGGATGGTAACCATGTTCCGTTGAGAATTATGATGTTTACAGATAATGCCTGTGTACAGAACTCGGAGGACCGGGTGGCTGCCAATCTGGATATTTTTTGCGGTAAATTGCAAATGGGAGGCGGGCGTACTGCCGGACCGACTCAGGATATGAATGATGCGCTCACCTTTATGTTAGAGAAAAATCAAACCTATACGGTGAAATATGCAAATGAAGCCGGAAAGATGAAGGAAGTGGAGGTAAAACTGGGCGAACAACCTGTCGAACTGAAGTTTATATATGAAATAATACTTGAGAAAAGGGGCTTGGAAACAAGTCCCTTTTTAGTTTATAAAGTTCATGGTTTGGAAACTGCCTTTCAACAGATCGATCAGCAGTAATTTGCCGGAAAGAGTATCCTGGCTTCCCAGGATAAGCTTGATGGCTTCATTAGCCTGGATCGAACCGACGACTCCCGGTAATGCGCCGATGACGCCTTGTGGTTGCTGAAACTCAGCGATAGCATCATGGTATTCGTAAAGGTCACGGTAAGTAGGACCTCCCTGGTAATTAAAAACGGAAACCTGACCTTTAAACTCACAAATACTTCCATAAACGAACGGTTTACCGTATCGGACGCAGGCTTCGTCGATCAGGTAACGGGAAGGCAGATTATCGGTTGCGTCTATTACCAGATCGTATTCAGCGATGATAAAAAGTGTTTTCCGAAGTCAGCCGCTGAGCGTAGGGTACAATAGTTGTATAGGGATTTAAAGCCTGAAGCTTCCGGGCAGCGACTTCGACCTTCAGGGCTCCTAAACATTGGGTATCGTAGAGAATCTGACGTTGAAGATTACTCTCCGAGACTATATCATTGTCGAGTATACCGATCCGGCCGATTCCGGCAGCAGTCAAATAGAGTAAGACGGGGAACCTAATCCGCCGGCTCCTACAACCAATACTTTCGCCCGTTTCAATTTTTTTCTTGTCCAGGCTCTCCGATTTCTTCCAAAATCAAATGCCTGGCATAGCGTTCTTTTTTTCTCCCATAGTCGATTATTTATCTGGTATTGGGGATGTAATTCCGGTTGAATTACATATCCCATCCGTCCCAGTCTTTCCATACCGGTTCGTATCCTTTTTTTGACGTATACTGTCGGCAACTTCCTCAGGAGTGCGTTCGTCACTGATGTGGAATTGTTCCAGAGCCTGAGGATAAGTGAAATACCCTCCGGGTTCGGTTTTCGATCCGGCACTCAGGGAAGTAATACCCAAAGGGAGCATATTATTGCGGAACTCGGCCCCTTCCCGGGTAGAAATCGAGATATCGACATCATGGTCGAATATACGGAAAGCGAAGATCAATTGGGCCAAGGCACGGTCCTCCAGGATAACATTAGGCTAGAAATGGCCTTCCGAAGGACGCATCCGTGGAAAATTGACGCTGTATTTGGTTTGCCAGTAATGTTTTTTGCAGGTAACGCAGGTGGCGGGCCATCATAGTTACATCCGTGCGCCATTCTTCCAGTCCGATTAAAACTCCCATACCGATTTTGTGTACTCCTGCCTGCCCCATACGGTCGAAACCGTTGACGCGCCATTCGAATTTGGATTTCATGCCTTTCGGATGATAAACGTTATAGCGTGCCCGGTTATAGGTCTCCTGAAAACAAACCACTCCATTTAATCCTGAATGCGTAAGACGTTTATAATCTTCTGTTTTAAGAGGCATTACTTCAATAGAAAGGTTAGCAAAAAAAGAGGATGGGCCAACTGCAATGCGCGTTCCAGATAGTCGACACCGGCCTCCTTCGGATTCTCCCCTGTAACGATCAATAAATTTTCAAAATTTCCCAGTTTTTTGATAGCATGCAATTCATTGAGAATCTCTTCCTCATTGAGGATGACCCGTTTGAGGGGATTGTTGTGATTGAATCCGCAATAGACACAGAAATTTGTACACGAATTAGTGATATACAAGGGGATATACATCGATATGGTTTTCCCGAATCTTTGTAAGGTATATTTTTGGCTTAATGCGGCCATCGGTTCCAGGTATTTCTCTGCAGCCGGAGAAATCAGGGGCCATAAAATCGTCGATGGCCAACTGGCTTTTACTTAAAGCCAGTTCTACATCGGCGGCTGTTTTTAGAGTAGATTTCCCGGGTCGTTTCTTCCCAGGAATATTTTTCAAGTTCTTCCGAAAACATATTATTAAAATTAAATCGGATTGTCTGTTTATTTCAAGAAAGCGGTCAGAGGACTGCTTGCTTCGGCAGCGATACTTTTTTCCGGCTAGTCCGGCCTCATAAGCCATCCGTCCGGCTTCGACGGCTACCTTAAAAGCTTTGGCCATTTCCACCGGATTGCCTGCGACGGCTATCGCTGTGTTTACAAGTACTGCATCTGCTCCTAATTCCATCGCTTCTGCAGCATGGCTGGGAGCACCGATACCGGCATCTACGACTACCGGAATATTGCTTTGTTCGATGATGATACGTAAAAATTCACGGGTTTGTAACCCCTGATTCGTACCGATAGGTGCTCCTAAAGGCATCACCGTTGCGGCTCCGGCATCTTCCAGACGTTTACACAATACCGAGGTCGGCCTGACAGTAAGGAAGTACAATAAACCCCAGCTTAGCCAGTTCTTCGGTGGCTTTCAGGGTTTCTACCGGATCGGGCAGCAGATAGCGGGGATCGGGATGAATTTCCAGTTTCAGCCAGTTGGTACCGAAAAGCTTCCCGGGATAATTGAGCGGCAAAAATGGCTTCCTTGGCATCCCGTACGCCGGAGGTGTTGGGTAATAATTGTACACCTGGACGGAGAATGTGCTTTAACATATCGTCGTTCTTATCTTCCATCCGGATCCGTTTCATGGCTACGGTAACCAATTGACTTTCAGAAGCGATTATCGCTTCTTCCATCACTGATTGGAAAGAGAATTTTCCGGTTCCGGTGAATAAGCGGGAAGTAAAGGTTTTATCTGCAATTTTGAGTGTTTCCATGGTTTATGAATTTAATAAATTTAATATTTTTATTGTTTGCCTTTTTAGGTCAGGACTATTTTTGATCAGGCCCGATAAAGCGATTCCCTGAATAACCTGTTTGCATTAGCGGCGGAATATCGGTTTCCGTTATTCCGCCGATAGCGAAACCGGAATCGAAATCTTATTTTCCTGCATTCGGCCCAATAGAAACCGGTAACCTTCAATCCGAGGACCGGACTGAGTTTCTCTTTCGTTGTGGTAAAAGCATAAGGCCCCAGACCGATATAGTCGACCTGCTGTTTTTGCCGGAGCAGGATGTCATCCCAGGTGTTACAAGTGGCACCGACGATCTTACCGGGGCCCAGTATCCGCCTGGCTTCCCATGGATCCATATCCTCTTTGCCCAGGTGCACACCGTCGGCTTCCAGTAAACGGGCGACGTCGACCCGATCGTTGATAATAAAGAGTGCCCGGTGACGCCGGCAAATCTCTTTTACCTTTCTCCCTTCACAGAGCATTTCGGCGAGGGAGGCTCCTTTCATACGGAGTTGAATCCAGCGCATTCCTCCCTGACAGACCGCTTCAACCTGCTCGCAGAGGGTCATCCCTTCTTTTGGGAGCGGTGATATACTGCAAAGACAATTCACCGAGCCAGGGCTTTGAGTCGGGAGTATATTTTCCAATGCAATGATAACCTAACAGGCTGTTGTTGCTTTCGATAAAGCGGGATACATAGAGCTGTGCTTTATTACAGGAAGTAGCTAGGGCATCTCCTTGAGCCAGGGCTGACAGGAGGGCTGACGATAGGGTACAACCGGTTCCGTGTTTGGTGTACCGACTACGGGGAACCGAGAAATTAGTCGTCCGGTCGGGTTGGAATAAGACGTCGGTAGCATCCACTCCAGCGTTGTGTCCTCCTTTCCAGAGGATATTCAGGTGGTGATCCCGACAGACGATTTGTAACCGATCGGGGTGATTCCTTCTCCGAATAATCGGTAAAAAGTTCGTCCGTATTCGGGGTGATAAGATAAACACGGTCAAGGATGCGTTTTAGTCTTTCCTGATCTTCGGGGGGTATACCGGTGAAATGAAAAACCGGCACTGGCTTTCAGGGGGATAGGGTCCCAGATTATTTTGAGTCGTTTGTCCTGATCGAGCAAATAATCCAATAACCGGTCCAGGATTTCGAAACTTTCGATCAGTCCGATTTTCAGAAATTCGACATTGTACTTTTTGCAATAATAAGTCACATTGTTTTTTGATATCCTCCCAGGCGGTCCAATGTACTCCGGTAAAAGTGTCTTCATTTTGAAAAGTCAGAGCCGAACAAACGCCCAATCCATAACTTCCCGTGGCTTCGAAAGTTTTCAAATCGGCACCGATTCCTGCACCCGAGGAGGGATCGAACCCTGCGATACTGAGTACGAATGGAGTTTTCAGGCGGATGTATCTTTCGATAGCTTCATCGGGATTATTCCAAAGGTACCCTAAAACGGCGATTCCTTCGAAACCGGCTCGGCGGCATAAGCCGGTTTTATCAGGCTCGAGGCCTCCCAAGGCGATCTGGGACAATCGATGTCCGATAAGTCCGGTAATTGCCCGAATCGGCTCCCGGTATCCCGTTTTGGAGATACTATCGAAAATAGGACTCAGAAAACAATAGGCAGGACGGAAAGGAAGTTGCCGGATTTCATCCACACGGTGACAAAGAGATACTCACGGCATATTGCTGAATATAGTAGATATATTCATTCGCTTGTGGATACTTTTAAATGTATTCCGTGCAACCGATATTTTTTTCACTAATTCATAATGCTCGTGAAGTACGATCCTGTTCCGGTAGACAGGGAAAATCTGCCGGATAAATCTTTCATACACTTCGGCTGAAGCACCCGGTTTTCTTAAATGCAGGTACTTCAGGCCGTGTGTAAAGAGATGATTACAAATGGCTGCTTCGTCTTTGACCGGAGTGGGTGAAGTAATGACGATTATTTTCATAAATAACTGTTTCGCGGCTCGAGACCTTTATTATTTATTTTCCTGGCTGATTTTTTCCCTTAGTTTTTTACTGGCCCGCATGGAGCAGAAATGTTCACCGCACATGGAACAGAAATGTGCCTCCTTTGTGGCCTTCGTCCGGTAGGGTTTCATCGTGGAATTTTATCGCTTTTTCCGAATCGAGTGCCAGGTGAAACTGATCTTTCCAGCGGAATTCGAAGCGGGCTTTACTCATGGCATAATCCCGGAAATAAGCGGCCGGATGGCCTTTGGCTAAATCGGCTGCATGGGCTGCCAGTTTGAACGTGATCACTCCTTCTTTAACATCGTCACGGTTCGGTAAGCCGAGATGTTCTTTTTTGAGTAACATAACACAACATAGCGGTACCGAACCAGCCGATCATCGCTCCGCCGATAGCTGAAGTGATGTGATCGTAACCGGGAGCGATATCGGTTACCAGCGGTCCCAGGGTATAGAAGGGAGCTTCCCGGCAGTATTTCAATTGCAGGTCCATATTTTCCTTGATCTTATGCATGGGCACGTGTCCGGGACCTTCGATGATCGCCTGTACATTGTATTTCCAGGCAGTTTGGCAGAGTTCGCCCAGTGTCTTTTCAATTCTTCGATCTGAGCCGTGTCGTTGGCATCGGCGATACTACCGGGACGAAGGCCGTCTCCCAAGGAAATACCGACATCATATTTAGCCAGAATCTGGCAGATCTCTTCGAAATGTTCGTAAATGAAGCTTTCCTGTTTGTGGGTCGTACACCAATGTGCCATGATCGAACCTCCCCCGGGAAACAATGCCGGTAAAAGGCGTTTCAAGGTCAGAGGCACATGTTTCCAACGCAAGCCGGCGTGAATGGTAAAATAATCTACTCCTTGTTCGGCTTGCTCGATCAGGGTATCCCGGAAAATCTCCCAATTGAGTTTTTCAACATTCCCGCCGACTTTCTCCAGGGTCTGGTATAAAGGAACCGTACCTACGGGTACCGGTGAATTGCGGATAATCCATTCCCTGGTTTCGTGTATATTCTTTCCGGTCGACAGGTCCATGATCGTATCGGCTCCCCAGCGGAATGCCCATACTGCTTTTTTCGACTTCCTCGGCAATCCGAAGAAGTTACCGGCGAATTACCGATATTGGCATTGATTTTTACCAGAAAGTTCCGGCCGATAATCATCGGCTCGCATTCCCGATGATTGATGTTGGCCGGAATAATGGCCCTGCCGGCAGCCACTTCCTGCCGGACAAATTCGGGAGTGATATAATCGGGAATATGAGCACCGAACGATTCGCCTTTTTCTTTTTTATATTTTTCCCGGATTCGGTCTGCCAATTGATTTTCCCGGATAGCGATATACTCCATTTCCGGGTAATGATTCCCTGACGGGCATAGTATAATTGGGATACCTGAGCCCTTCGCGGGCGATTCGCGGATGGGTATTTACATGTTCGAAGCGAAGAGAATCCAGACTTTTGTCTTCCTGCCTCATTCTGCCGTATTCCGAACTGAGTCCCTCTAATTTAACGGTATCCTGGCGTTCCTCGATCCAGTTTTTCTCAGTTTAGGAAGACCTTTTTGCAGATCGACAGTATAATTCGTATCTGTATAAGGACCGGAAGTATCGTATACGACGACATCTTCATTTTCAATCTTACTGCCATCCAGATCGACGGTAGGGGATAATTTGATTTTCCGCATCGGAACCCGGATATCCGACCGGGAGCCTGTTACGTAAATTTTTCGGAACCCGGTAGTGGGCCTGAAGTGATTTCAAAATTTTCCATTATGATTAGATTCTGATTTTAATATACTGATTATTAATTAGGAAAGTCGGTTTATCCTCCCTGTACCGCTTTGATAATGAGTAGTTGCGAACCGTCCCGAACCAATGTCGTTTCCCCATTGTGCTTTAGGTACGACCGTATTGTCCAAGGCAATGGCGATGTTTAGGGGAGAAATGTCTTGTTGGGTCAGTACCTGTAAAAAATAGTGCTGTTTTCGGGGCATTCCCGTGGCTACGTCGTTGATAAAAATATGCATGATCTACTGTTTTAGGTTTAGCGGACCATCTGAAAGGGGGAATAATTTTAAAAAATGAAATTTTGCTCACTCTACCTACGCCGGCATTACCCGGATCAGGTTATTGGGTATAATCTCAGCCCGTAATATTAAGGCACCCCTTCTGAAAATCCGGTTCAAAGATAACGGAAAAAAATGATGAAACAAATCATTCGGATCGTTTTTAATCATTTCCAAAATATATATTGGCAATATTCTCAACAATCTTAAAAAAAATATACACTTAAATATTTTATAATCAATATGTTATAAGAAAGGTAATTTTAATGGAGAAACAAATAAGGAACAAAAATAGGAATTAAAGTGATTTCTCATTTTTTCTATTTGCACTCTGTTTCTTTCTTTTCGTTTGTTTGCTTTTCAGAGTGCATTCCGAGCAATTTTATCTGCTCTCATCATTCGAAGAATTTGCTCCTAACTTTAACTAACAAATTATTTGCAGCTCATAAAGAGAATACAAAATTATTATCTCTTGAAGTTGTATTGCTTGTAGCAAAGATAATCTTTTTTGTACAGGCAGCCAAAAATAGCCTGCCTATATTTAGTTTAATTTAGTTTAGCATATATAAGGCTAACAAACTAAACCAAACTGGATTTTCATGTTGTTTTTTTGTGATTTTCCCATTCTACCCATACAGCCAAAAAAGAGAAGATAAGCTCTTGCCTCTTTTTTTCTTTTTCGCTGCGATACTCTTTACTTCATAGACACCTTTTACACACATCCGTACCGAGTAAACTCCACATGCTCGCATATCAACTTTCGGTCTGCCTGATGGGAATTGTGTCGCAAAGGTATTTGCCATGTCTTTATTGTATGCAAGGTTGTAACCTGAAGGTTCACTATAAAATCTCCACGCTCCGCTTCGCAGAGGTAGTATTTTGTAGTGAAACCCTGCATACATAGCCATGCCACCTGTTGAAGCGACATAATTTCAATCAAGTCCGAAAGTAAGTGAAATGCTACAGGAGGGAAAGTAACAAACTTAAAACTTGGTATTTATGGCAAATTATGCAACCAACATTTTTCCACGCAAGAACGGAAAATAAAACAGACCTCGACAAAATAGAGGCTTTCTTGGATGACACTTTCAGCGAATTTACCAATCGATATGGTGATAGTGTAGATGCAGAATTTTTCCTCTCGTTGGGTGTATCCAGAAGAAGAAATCAAAAAAATTGGTAGAATCGTTGGAGGACAAAGATAAAGTCTATATCAAGATTCTAACCTATGAATTTGAAGACGGGTACGTGAGCTTTAGAATATTCTCTCAGGGAGAATGGAAGGTCAAATTAGTAACTGAATGAGTAGAAGAAGATAAAGTAAAATTATGGTCTATCCTACACTTTGCTTATTCTATAAGAGACAAACGGATGGAACGATTGTCGTTGATTTCGACAACAAAATCACTGTTCGTTTCATCTGTGGCAAAGAGAGATTATTAAATACTGTGATGAAGTAATTTTTACAATTTTACAACATAGAAACCATGACACAGATAGCAATGAAATTCGTCCAATGGGATGTGCCCGAATTGGAAAAACTGAAAGATAGCAAGGTTTACAAATTACGGGAACGTCTTGATAATGGCGACAAGTTGAGTCGGGAAGAAAAGAACTGGCTCACCCGCAATGTGAAAGAGTGCTGCCATTTCAAAAGAGGTATCGCTTTAATGGGCTACCGTTTTGACTTCTCCGATGTTCTCAAACGGTATTTCGTGAAACAACACGGACATATTGCCGAATATTATGCCATTGACAAAACCGCACTACGTTCTGTCCTATATGGTCGAATTGAAGATATAATCGAAGTACAATAAAAATCAAAAGAAGCATGAAAGTAACAATTGAACACAGCTTTTTGCCCCTATTGTGACGAGGTAACTGAACTTTATTTCCGAATCATTAACACGATTCTTTTTTCTGGCAATGAGGCGGAATAGCGTGAAAGCATGAGACAGTTGGAGAAAAAACTCCACTTGATGAGTATTTCACATACGGTTACGGTGCACGACACCTTGCACCCTAAAGGACAGCATGAACCCACGCTATTCCGGAATAGAGGTACTGCCATACCCAAAGGCAGAATAAGCAAACCCTTGCTGTATATACATA
>VOFJ01002027.1_pt1 | contig 18567 bp, 22 predicted proteins | sample 5384081 | NCBI WGS metagenome assembly VOFJ01 (sample SAMN12384729, study PRJNA508395) | human gut metagenome | isolation source: healthy gut I | host: Homo sapiens
CGAAAGCGCAACGCTAAGAAGCAGGGCGTGGATGCAGATCATGCAGAGACAAGTCCCACATTGTTCAATTAAGACACTCGGCCCCTCGCAGTTTTGTGGGGGCCTTTTTGCATTGAAAGTCGGATGTGTGACTTTTTTCGGCAAAAAGGATTTTTTCGCCGCATTGCTTGCTTGCAAAAAAAAAAAGGGGCGGCAGAGTAAAATATATAGTATATGTATCGTAACATGGGTCTGTGTGCCCCAAAGCGGATACATATACGAAGAATGTCCGCAGAAAACCCTTTGGAATACGAGGAAAAAAGCATGATTTTGAGCATGACCGGTTTTGGCCGGGGGACTGCTGTATTGAATGGCCGCGAGATCACGGTCGAGCTGCGCAGCGTCAACTCCCGGTATTTCGAGTATTCGTCCCGCATGCCCCGGACCTGCAGCTACATGGACAGCCGCCTGAAAAAGCAGCTGAACGAGCGAGTGACCCGCGGCAAGGTAGAACTGAGCCTGACGGTGCAGACCGTGGATGCCGCCGATACCGTGGTGGTTGTGAATCGGGAGCTGGCCAAGAGCTACCAGCAGGCCCTGCGGGATCTGTCTGAGACGCTGGAGGTCAAGAACGATGTGACCGCCGGGATGATCGCCCGCTTTCCCGATGTGCTGACCACCCGCCACGCCGATGTGGATGAAGAACAGCTGTGGGAGGATGTTTCCGCTGTCACTGCCCAGGCGCTGGACCGCTTTGTTGAGATGCGCGCCGCTGAGGGTGCCAAGATGAAGGCTGATGTGGAGAACCGCCTGCGTTTTCTGGAAGAATGTGTGGGCCGGGTGGAGGCCCTGAGCGCGGGCCGGGTGGAGGCTTACACCAACCGCCTGTACGAAAAGCTCAAGGTTATTCTGGAGGACCGGAACATCGATGATGCCCGTGTCCTGACGGAAGCCGCCATCTTCGGCGACAAGACCGCCGTGGACGAGGAGACCGTCCGTCTGCGCAGCCCATCGCCCAGTACCCGCTCCATTCTGGAGCTGGACGAGCCGGTGGGCCGCAAGCTGGATTTCCTGACCCAGGAGCTGAACCGTGAGACCAATACCATTGGTTCCAAGTGCCAGGATCTGGATATCACCCGCATCGGGGTGGATATGAAGGCGGAGATGGAGAAGATCCGTGAGCAGATCCAGAATGTGGAGTAAACCCTGAGATTCAGATGGTTCGGAGGAAAAGATGAAGCTCATCAACATCGGCTTTGGCAATCTGGTCAGCGCGGGGCGGGTGGTGGCCGTCGTCAGCCCCGACTCTGCCCCGGTCAAGCGTCTGGTCAAGGAGGCGCGGGAGCGGGGGATGCTCATTGATGCGTCCTATGGCCGCAGCACCCGGGCCGTCCTCATCATGGACTCCGACCATGTAGTCCTTTCGGCCCTTCAGCCCGAAACGGTGGCCAGCCGTGCCGCCGGTCAGGCCGAGGGCAAAACAGTGACAGAAGAGGAGCAGTAAGACCATGGAAAATGAAAAATATCTGTTTGTCGTTTCCGGTGCCGCCGGTACCGGAAAGGACAGTGTGGTGAGCGCTTTGCGCAAGGCCCACCCCGAGATCGAAAAAAAACGGTTTCTGCTACCACCCGTTCCCCCCCGCCCCGGGGGAGCAGGAAGGGGTAGACTACTACTACCGCACCAAGGAGCAGTTCCAGCAGCTCATCAATCAGGATGAGGTCGTGGAACACAACTTCTTCAACGGCAACTACTACGGCACCCTGAAGGAAGAGGTCAACAAGCGGCTGAACGCGGGCAAGCTGGTGGTCATGGTCATCGATGTGCATGGCGCGGCCAATATCCGCCGTATGTATCCCGGTGCCACCACCATCTTCCTGCTGCCCCCTCCACCCAGGAGCTGGAGCGCCGCCTGCGCGGCCGCGGCACTGAGACCGAGGAGAGCATCCGGGAGCGCCTGGAGATCGCCCGCAATGAGCTGGCCCAGCAGGATAAATTCACCCTCAAGCTGGTCAACGACGAGGTGGATGCCTGTGCCGCCAGGCTCTATGATGTCATCTGCCAGCGTGCAGGCCTGACCCGCTAAAACGCTTTGAAGGAGCTGCCTGAATGCCCAAAACGGTAGGCGTTGCAGTGAGCAACGCGACCTTTCATTTCGACAAACTCTATACCTATGCCGTCATGCCCGACCAGCAGGATACCGTCCGGCTGGGCAGCATGGTGCTGGTGCCCTTCGGGCGGGGGAGCCGTGCCCGGATGGGTGTGGTGCTGGCCTGCGATGCCGAATCGGAGAGCGCAAAGCTCAAGTTCCTGTTCGACGTGGCCCCGGCGTCGGCCTGTCTGACCCCGGAGCTGCTGCGGCTGGTGCATTTCCTCAAGGAGCGCACCTTCTGCACCTACTACGAGGCCGTCAAGGCGGTTATCCCCTATGGGGCGCAGTATAAGCCCGCCCTCGCGGCGGACGGCGTGACGCCGGTGCTCCAAAAGCAGCTCGTCCGCCACACGGAAAATGCCTACCAAGCTGGTGGGTACGCTGCTCCCAAAGCCCAGGCCGACCGCCAAGCAGCTGGCCGCAGTGGCCCTGCTGGCCGGGGGTGAGCGCACACCCTGTCTGCATTGGAGGAAAAGGGCATCAGCCGGGCAGTGCTGGACAACCTCTGCGCCAAGGGCGTGCTGGAATGCAGCAAGGTGAACAAATCCATTGACCTGTATTCTTCCATCCCGCTGAAGAACGAGCCCATCCTTCTCACGGAGGAGCAGCAGGCCGCCTATAACGCGCTGCTGCCCGGGCTGGAGGATGCTGCCCCGCACTCGGCCTTGCTCTACGGCGTGACCGGCAGCGGCAAAACGCTGGTGTTCCTGAAACTCATCGAGCATTGCCTGCAGATGGGCCGCCGGGCGCTGGTGCTGGTGCCTGAGATCAGCCTGACCCCTCAGATGATCCTGCGGCTGAAAAGCCAATTTGGCAAGCGGGTGGCCGTGCAGCATTCGGCCCTCAACCACACTGAGCGCCTGCTCCAATGGCAGATGATCCAGGACGGCGGCGCGGATATCGTGGTGGGCACCCGCAGCGCGATCTTCTCGCCGCTGGAAAACATCGGCCTTGTCATCATTGATGAGGAGCAGGAGCACACCTACCGCCCGAGTCCGCGCCCCGGTACGCCGCCCACGAGGTGGCCCGGCAGCGGGCGGCGGAGAACGGTCCCTGCTCCTTCTGGCCAGCGCTACCCCCCAGCACCGAGAGCTTTTTGCCGCCCAGAATGGCCGCACCCAGCTCGTCCGGCTCACCCAGCGCTACGGCGGCAACCCGCTGCCCAGCGTCCAGATCGTCGATATGCGGGCAGAGCTGGCCTCGGGCAACCCGAGGGAGATCAGCCTTGCCATGGAGGACGCCATCCGGCGCAACCTCGACGCGGGGAAGCAGACGATTTTGCTGCTCAACCGCCGCGGCTACCAGACCATGGCCCAGTGCGACGACTGCCGCGAGGTGCTGAAATGCCCCAAGTGCAGTCCCCCATGGTCTACCACAAGGCGGGCCATAAGCTGCTCTGCCACTACTGCGGCACCCAGCTCGACCCGCCGCCCCAAGACGTGCCCCGCCTGCGGCGGCAAGCTGCTCTACCGGGGCTTCGGCACCCAGAAGGCCGAGGAGGAGCTGGCCCAGCTCTTCCCGGAGGCAAGAGTGCTGCGGATGGACCAGGACTCCACCGCCGCCAAAGACGCCCACGAAAAGCTGCTGGCGAAGTTTGCCCGCCACGAATACGACATCATGGTGGGGACCCAGATGGTCGCCAAGGGGCTCGATTTCGAGGATGTGACCCTCGTGGGCGTCCTCGGCATCGACTCGCTGCTCTTTGCGCAGGGGTTTCGGGCCTACGAGACGGTGTTCAGCCTCATCACCCAGGTGGTGGGGCGCTCCGGCCGGGCGAAGGATCCGGGCTTCGCCATCATTCAAACCACCGACCCCGACAACCCCGTCCTCAACCTCGCCGCCGCGCAGGACTACGACGCCTTTTTCGAGCAGGAGATCGCCTACCGCAAGCTGGGCCTCTACCCGCCCTTCTGCGGGCTCTGCGTCGTGGGCTTTCCGGCCCGAAGGAGATCGAGGTGGCCCGGGCCGCCGCCCGGTTTTCGGCCCTTGCTAGGCCGTCAGGCCGCGCAGCAGCCGGACTTGCCCCTCCGGGTGCTTGGCCCCACCCCCGGCAACATCGAAAAAGATCAACGAGAACTACCGCTACAAGCTCACCATCAAGTGCCGCGCCGACCGGCGCTTCCGCGACCTTGTCCGCCAGACCCTCGGCCTCTACGAGCAGGAAAAGCTGCCCGCCAAGGCCACCGTGGTGGTGGATATGCATTCTGACGGTGATATTTGATAAGATTATTTGGAGGTATACTTCATGGCTATCCGCAACATTGTAAAAAGAGGGCGACCCCATCCTGAACAAGGTCTGCCGCCCCGTGACCAACTTTGACGACCGTCTGGCTACCCTGCTGGACGATATGCGCGAGACGATGATCGCCGCCGACGGCGTGGGCCTCGCAGGCCCGCAGGTGGGGATGCTGCGCCGCGTGTTCGTCGTGTGGGACACCACCGACGCCCCGGAGGAGATTCCCGAAAATTACGAGTACAAGTTCATCGACTTCGTGAATCCGGAGATCCTCGCGGTGTCCGAGGAGGAGGAGACCGCCTACGAGGGCTGCCTGTCCTTCCCCGGCCACAACGGCGCCGTGACCCGCCCCGGAGGCCGTCAAGGTCCGCGCACAGGATCGCCACGGCGACTGGTTCGAGCTGGAGGCCGACGGAGGTCTGCTGGCTCGCTGCATCCAGCACGAGAACGACCATCTGGACGGCATCACCATCATGGAGTCCAGCGAGTTCTTCTATGAGGACACCGAGGAGGGCCGCGCCGCTGCCCGCCAAGAAGAAAGGGGAACGACTGATGCGCATTCTGTTCATGGGGACGCCGGACATTGCGGCGGACTGCCTGAAAGCCCTGTATGAGGCGGGCCACGACATCTGCGCGGTCTACACCCGGCGCGATAAGCCCGTGGGCCGCAAGCAGGTGCTCACCGCACCCCCGGTGAAGGAAGTGGCGCTGGCCCACGGCACCCCGTCTTTCAGCCCCGCACCCTGCGGGACGGCGGCGAGGACGAGAACATCCGCGCGCTGGCTCCTGAGCTCATCGTCGTGGTGGCCTACGGCTGCATCCTGCCGAGATCGGTGCTGGAAGCGCCGAAATACGGCTGCATCAACCTCCACGTCTCCCTGCTGCCGAAATACCGGGGCAGCGCCCCCGTGCAGTGGGCCGTGCTGAACGGCGACGCCGAGACGGGCGTCTCCATCATGCAGATGGACGAAGGCCTCGACACCGGCGACGTCCTCGTCTGCGAGAAGATGGTCATCGACCCCGAGGAGACCAGCGGCCAGCTGTTCGACCGGGTCACTGCCGTGGGCGCACGGGTGCTCTGTGTGAGACCCTGCCTGCCATCGAGGCGGGGACGCTGAAGGCGGAGCCTCAGGCCCACGAGAACGCTTCCACCGCCCCCATGCTGAGCAAGGAGATGGCCCAGTTCCACCTGACCGAATCGGCTGCCCACATCCACAACTGGGTGCGCGGCATGAACCCCTGGCCCGGTGCATGGTTCGTCACCTCCGGCGGCAAAAAGCTCAAGGTGATGGAGTGCCGTGTCGTGGAAGCTCACGGCGAAGCGCGCTGGCACCGTCCTGGCCACAAAGCCGCTCACGGTGGCTTGCGGTGAGGGAGCTGTCCAGCTCTGAATGTGGTGCCGGAAGGCAAGAAGCCCATGGACGGCACCGCCTTTGCGGCGGGTCATCCGCCTCAAGGCGGGGGATAGCCGTGATGGCGGCGAATCCCCGCGCGGCGGCGGTGGCGGCACTGGTGCGGCAGGAGCAGGACGGTTTTTCGAACCTCATCCTCGACGCAGAGCTGCGCCGCCAGAAGCTGGAAGGCCGCGAGAAAGCATTTGCCAGCGCGATATTTTACACCGTGCTGGAAACATCAGGGGACGCTGGACTATATCCTGAGCCAGTTTCTGCCCAAAGGCCTCGCAAAGCTCGACCCGCAGGTGCGGGAAATTCTCCGCGCCGCGCTGGCGCAGGCCCGCTATATGCAGGTGCCTGCTTCGGCGGCGGTCAATGAGGCCGTCAAGCTGACCCGCACCTTCAAAACGGAAAGCCAGCGCCTCCGGCCTCGTGAACGCCGTGCTGCGCCGGGCCATCGGCTATGACCTCGGCTCTGCCGTCTTTGCCGACGAGGTGGAGCGGCTGATGGTGCTGGGCTCGGCGGGCCGGGACGTGGCAGCGTTCCTCCACGAACACTACCCCGACGAGGCGCTGGACATCCTGACCCACACCGCCGACGGCGGCCTGACCAGCCTCCGGGCCAACCCCCTGAAAGGGACGCCGGAAGCCCTCTGCGAAAAGCTGCTGGCCTCGGGCGCGAAGACCGCCGCCCCGGGCCTCGTGCCGGGCAGCGTCTTGGCCCGCTTCGAGGGGAGTCCGGCGGAGAGCGGGCTTTTCCGGGACGGATATTTCCACGTGGAGGGGCAGGCCAGCCAGCTTGCCGCCCTCTGCGTGGAGGCAAAGCCCGGCGATACCGTCCTCGACCTCTGCGCCGCCCCCGGCGGCAAGAGCCTGCTCCTCATCGAGGAGATGGGGGACGAAGGGCGGCTGGTGAGCTGCGACGTCAGCGAGAACCGCGTCCAGCTCATCCGCAAGGCCGTGGAGCGGATGGGGTTTGCCCACGTGGAGCCCCGCGTCTCCGACGGCACCAGGCCGGATGCCGACCTGCCCATGGCGGACGCTATTTTGGTAGACGCCCCCTGCAGCGGCCTCGGCATCCTCGCCAAGAAGCCGGACATCCGCTACAAGACCCTCGAAAAAGCGCGTCACGATGAATTATTGGCCACCCAGTCGGCCATTCTGGATACAGCCGCCGCCCACCTGAAAGAGGGCGGGCGTCTGGTCTACTCCACCTGCACCATCGACCCCTGCCGAGAACGAAGAGCAGGTGGGCCTTCGTGGGCCGACACCCGGAGTTCCGGGTGGTGACGCCGGACGTCCGCTTCCCGGCCGGGATGACGGTGGGGGACTGGGGTGCGCTTTCCGTTCCCACCCGCACCGGCATGGACGGCTTTTTTCCTCTGCGCGATGCAGAAACGTGATTCCTGACAAAAGGAGATTTTCATGGAGACTAAACGCTGTATATCCTCCCCTGACGCTGGAACAGCTGACAGCGGAGCTGAAAGCGATGGGCCAGCCCGGCTTCCGGGCGAAACAGATCTTCCACTGGGTCCACCAGAAGCTCGTGACCGACTTTTCGGCCATGACCGACCAGCCCAAAGCCCTGCTGGCAAAGCTCGAGGAGGCATTTTTACATCGCCGCGCCCATCATCGAGCGGCGGCAGGAGGCCAAGGACGGCACCGTGAAGTACCTGCTGCGGATGGCCGACGGCAACTGCATCGAGACCGTCGTCATGCGCTACCACCACTACGGCAACACGGTCTGCGTGTCCACTCAGGTGGGCTGCCGGATGGGCTGCCGCTTCTGCGCCTCCACCCAGGCGGGCCGGGTGCGCAACCTGGAGGCGGGGGAGATCTGCTCCGAAATTTACACCGCCCAGAAGGACATCGGGGAGCGCATCTCCCACATCGTGCTGATGGGCATTGGGGAGCCGCTGGATAATTTCGACGAAGTCATGCGCTTTCTCGAGAACATCTCGTCCCCCGAGGGCGTGAACATCGGGATGCGGAACATCAGCCTCTCCACCTGCGGCCTCGTGCCGAAGATCGACCAGCTGGCCGAGAAGAAGCTCCAGCTCACCCTCTCTGTCTCTCTCCACGCCCCCAACAACGACATCCGCAGCGGCATGATGCCCGTGAACGACGCCTACCCCCGTGGAGGTGCTGATGCAGGCCGTGCGCCGGTATCAGGAGACGACAGGCCGGAGAGTGAGCTTCGAGTACTCCATGGTGCGGGGGTCAACGACTCCGACGCCTGCGCCAGACAGCTGGCCGACCTCATCCGGGGATGGGCGCTCACGTCAACCTGATCCCCATCAACCCGGTGGACGGCAGCCCTTATTCGGCTACCGACGCCGCCAACGTCCGGCGCTTCCAGCAGAAGCTGGAAAGCCTCGGCGTCAACGCCACCGTCCGCCGCCGTCTGGGCACCGACATCAGCGCCGCCTGCGGCCAGCTCCGCCGCGACGAGATGAACGGCAAAGTTTGAGAAGGAGAATCCTATGAAACTTGCAGGAAAACAGACGTCGGCAGCGTCCGCCCCGAGAATCAGGATGACTACCGGGCGGGGGAGCTGCCCGGCGGCGCGGCATGGGGGCTTGTGTGCGACGGCATGGGCGGCGCAAGGGGAGGCCGTGAGGCCTCGCTGAGCGCCTGCGACGTCATCGAGCACAGCTTCCACGAGCAGTACGCCCAGTGCCTGCCCGGCGACGAGGAAAAGTTTTTGAAGCGGGCGCTCATCAACGCCCAACCGCTTCGTCTTCCAGAAAGCCTCCCGGGAGGAGGAGCTTGCGGGGATGGGCACCACGGCGGTCTGCGCCCTCGTGCGGGGCGGGACGGCCTACCTCTGCCACGCAGGCGACTCCCGCGCCTACCTCTGCCGGGAGGGAAAGCTCACCCAGCTCACCCACGACCACTCCTACGTGCAGGAGCTGGTGGACTGCGGCACCATCACCGCCGAGGAAGCCGAGCATCACCCCCAGAAGAACATCATCACCCGGGCGCTGGGCGTGGACTACCGCCTCGACCCCGAGTTCACCAGCGTGCCGGTGCAGAAGGGCGATATGATCCTGCTCTGCACCGACGGCCTCACCAACGTCCTGCCCAAGGAAAAGATCGAAGAGATCTTCACGAAGGGCGGGTTCTACGACATCCCCGACCGGCTGGTGGACGCCGCCAACGCGGGCGGCGGCCCCGACAACATCACCGCGCTGCTGCTGGGCGTGGAGCCGCTGGAGGTGAAGCATGGATAATCTCATCGGCAAGACGCTGGACGGGCTCTACACCATTCAGGGAGCTCATCGGCGAAGGCGGCATGGCCAACGTCTACAAGGCCGTGGTCTCTGCCCCCGGCGGGCCTGTGCCGGAAGGCACCGTGGTGGCCGTCAAGGTGCTGCGTCAGGAGCTGATGCATGACGCCGACCTCGTCCGCCGCTTCAAGAACGAGTCCAAGGCCATCTCCTGCTCAACCACCCCAACATCGTCAAGGTCTACGACGTCTCTGTCAGCGAAAACTTACAGTATATCGTGATGGAGTGCGTGGAGGGCATGACCCTCCGGGAGTACCTCAACGAGCGGGGCGGCAAGATCACCAGCCGGGAGACCGTCCACTTCATCGCCCAGATCCTCCGCGCCCTCGACCACGCCCACCGCAACGGCGTCGTCCACCGGGACATCAAGCCCCAGAACATCATGCTGCTGGACAACGGCCAGCTGCGGATGATGGACTTTGGCATCGCCCGCATCTCCCGGGCCGAGAACCAGATACAGAACGGCAAAAGGCCATGGGCAGCGTCCACTACATCAGCCCCGAACAGGCGAAGGGGAGGAGACCGACCCCAAGAGCGACATCTACTCCGTGGGCGTCATGATGTACGAGATGCTCTCGGGCAGGCTGCCCTTTCGACGCCGACGACATGGTGGAGGTGGCCACGCAAGCAGATACGGGACACCCCGAAGCCGCTGGCAGAGCTTGCCCCGGACGTGCCGCTGGGCCTCGTGCAAATCACGGAACGCGCCATGGCGAAGCTGCCGGTCAACCGGTATTCCAGCGCCACAGAGATGCTGGAAGCGCTGGACGCCTACGTGCAGGACCCCTCCGTCACGTTCCAGTATCAATATGTAAAGGAAGAACCTGAAAAGGTGGTGAATGACCCCATGCCGCAGAAACGCAGCATCCGCAGACCCCCGGAGAAACCGGCGGCGAATCCCGCCCGCTCCAAAGCTAAGGCGAAAAGAAGAAGCGCAGCGCCTTTATGCCGGTGCTGCTGGGCATCACGACGGCCTTTGCGCTGGCCTGTGCGGCCCTGTGCTGGACCATCCTGAACGATTCCAGCAACATCATGACCGACCGCGCCGACATCGTGCTGAGCGATTTCAGCGGCATGACCCAGGACGAGGTGAACGCCTCTGAGCAGGTGGCCTCCGGTCAGGTGGTCGTCAACTGGGAAGAGGAGTACAGCAACGACTACGCCGCAGGCTATGTTTACAAGCAGTCTCCCGTGGCGGGCCGCATACCGTCCGCGAGGGCCAGAGCGTGACACTGACCGTCAGCCTGGGCATCCAGTATGTCACGGTGCCGGACCTGACCAACTACCTGCAGGCCGATGGCGAACAGCAGCTGAAGGACCTGGGCGTGTCGGTGCTGGTCACTCAGGCCGTGGATGAGTCGGTGGCCGCAGGCTCCATCATCCGCACCGACCCCGCCGCAGGCAGTCAGGTGGCCGCAGGCACCACGGTGGTGATCTACGTCAGCCGCCCGCAGGTGGCCACCACCACCAAAGTCCCCAGCCTCATCGGCATGAACGTGAACGACGCCCGTACCCTGCTGGTGCAGCGGAAACTGGGTCTGGGCAGCCAGACGGAGCAGTACAGCGACCAGCCCGTGGGCAGCATCATCAGCCAGAACCCCGGCGAGGGCGCATCGGCCAAGCTGAACACCCGGGTCAGCGTCGTGGTCAGCGCAGGCCCCGAGCCTGCACCGGAACCCGAAGCACCAGCAGCGAGAGCACCGCCAGCAGCGGCGGCTCCGGCGGCTGGTTGGGCGGCCTCTTCGGGGCGGCAGCTCTTCCAGCGAGGCACCGGCGCCAGCTCGTCTTCGTCCACCGGCGGCGGTCTCAGCGACTGGTGGACGTCCTGGCTGGGCTAAAGGAGAAGGTATGACAGGTTATATCAAAAAGGCATTGGCGGATTTTTATTACGTTAAGACGTCGGAAGGCATCGTGGAGTGCAAGCCCCGGGGCATCTTCCGCAAGCAGAAGATCACCCCCGTGGCGGGCGACGTGGTGACGCTGGAGACCGAGAACGGCGGGGCGGTCATCGCGGACATCGCGCCCCGGCGGAACGTCTTTGTCCGCCCGCCCATGGCGAACCTCGATGTGCTGTTCCTCGTGGCAAGCACCACCCAGCCCACCCCAGCACCCTCGTGCTGGATAAAGCTCGGCCATCGCGGTGGATCAAGGGCGTCCAGCCCGTCATCGTCTGCACCAAAAAGCGACCTCGCCGAGGCGGAATTCCTGCGCAGCGCCTATGAAAAATCGACCCCCTGCCCTTCATCCGCATCGACTACGCCACCGGCGAGGGTCTGGACGACATCAGGCACTGGATCAATGGCCGTCTCTGCGCCTTCTGCGGCAACTCCGGCGTGGGCAAATCCACCCTGCTGAACGCCCTCCTGCCCGACGTGGAGCGTCAGACCGCCGCCATCAGCCAGAAGCTGGGCCGTGGCCGTCACACCACCCCGCGAGGTGACCATCTTTGAAGCCTTCGGGGGCCGCATCGCCGACACCCCGGGCTTCGCCAGCCTCGAGGCCAGCCGGGCGGGCTTCATCCCGAAAAGGGTCTGGAACACGCCTTCCCGGAGTTCGGGCCTTACCTCGGCGCGTGCCAGTTCACCGGCTGCTCCCACCGCTCCGAGAAGGGCTGCGCCGTCCGCGCCGCCCCTCGCGGCGGGCAAGCTTTCCCAGACCCGCTACGACAGCTACTGCGCCATGTACGATGAGGTCAAGGATGTGAAGGAGTGGCAGTACCCTCTCAGCCGCTGACGGAGAGGGCAGCCCTGTAAACTTTCTGCACAGCGCTTGACTTTTGCGGGGAATCGGGTATACTAAGGTCAGGGAATGCCAAAGGTCAAGTTGACCATCCTAAGAAAAGAAAACCCCCCTCCCGGAGTGCCCGCTCCGAAAGGGGGTTTCTCTTTTTAGTTGGGCTTACGGTCATCGTCGTAACGGTCAAGCCACTTACAGATGATGTGTCCCACAACATCTGCCGCGACCGCTACCAAGAATGCCATTAGGTAGGCCAAGATCTCCACCCCCTCTCCCGTAAGATAGCGGGGATGAACCGCAGAACCAGTATACCATAAACATCGACAAAAAGATACAGAAAAAGACGCTGTGTTATCATACTTCCCAGAAAGAAGGAATCCCATGTCCCGCTGTGTTATCATTTCCGCCTGCCCGGTCAGCGCCTCGCTGGCGTCGGCCCTGCGGCCCGGCGACACCATCATTGCCTGCGACGCGGGCTACCGCAACTGCGGGCCGCTCCACTGCCGCCCCGACATCATCGTGGGCGACTTCGACACCGCGCCCTGCCCGGCGCAGGAGGGCGACGACACCATCATCCTGCCCCACGTCAAGGACGACACCGACACCGAGTACGCGGCAAAGCTGGCCTCCGAGAAGGGCTTCGACGAGGCGCTGCTGCTGGGTGTACTGGGCGGCAGACGCCTCGAGCATACGCTGGCCAACCTCTGCACCGGCCTCGGCCTCGAACAGCGGGGCGTCCGCGCCACGCTTCTGGACGAGCGCAGCCGCATCACCTTCGTGATGCCCGGCGAGACCCGCCGCTACCCGAAGGACGGGTATTTCTACCTCTCGGTCTTCCCGATGGAGGGCAGGGCAGCGGGGGTCTCGGGCGGGGCTCCTTCTACGAGCTGACCGACGCCGTCCTCACCGCAGGCTACCCCTCGGCGTCAGCAACGAGGTATGCCGAGGGCTCCGACTGCATCACCATCTCCACCCAAAAGGGCGCGCTGGTGGTGGTGGAGACGGTGCCGGACGGGCCGATCCTGAGCTGAACCGGAACATTCCGGGCGCAGACCGCCTATAATGGCGTATCAAGCGACGAAAGGTGGTCGGCTCTATGCAGGTGGTCGTTCTCAAAAGCCCCAAGTGCCTGAGGCTTGCTCCGGAGGCTGTTCGGCATAAAAAAGGAGAGAGAAGAGTGAAGTGTGATTTCAACCCAGGCGGATGCCATGCAGGCCGCAGCAGATGACGATGTGCTGGCCTCTTCGCTGAAGCTGATGGACCGTAACAAGCACGTGTATGAGGAACTTGCAAAATGAAAGCAGCAGGCTTGTAAACTTTCTGTGCAACGCTTGACTTTTGCGGGGAATGGCATATAATAAAAGTAACAAAGAAAAAAGCAAATACGCCATCGGCGCACCCAAAGGAAAGACCCCCTCCGAGCTGCAATCTCCGAAAGGGGGTCCTTTTTAGTAGCTTACGGCCCTTCAGCCATCCGTCAAGCCACTTGCAGATGTAGTAGGACGCTTACATTCGCTGCGACGGACAGAACAAAAGAAAAATATACGCCATAAGGCGACACCCCCTTCTCCCATCCTTGGTAGATTGGGCGGGACGAGCCGCAGGACTATTATATCATATAATTCGCCAAAAAGATACAGGAAACGATGCGGAATGCCAAAGCCTCTCCCAAAGGGAGAGCCTTTTTCAGCCTCAGCCCCAAACCCGCTCAGACGGCTCGAAGTATCGCTTCCTGCTTTCCATCTGCCATAATTAAAATTTTTACCCCTTCGGAGCAGCCGCGAGGGGGTTTTTTTTCTGCGCAAAAACACGCAGAAAGCTTGCGTTGACTGCACAACCTTTAGTGGTTATAATGAAAGCAACAAAACAACCTACGAAAGGAGCTTTTATGCAGAAAAAAACATGACCGACCGCACCCGGGCAGCTACGACGACTTCGTGGCCTACCTCGGCACGGTGCGCACCGAAGAGGAGCTGTTCTCCCGGCTGACCTACTGGTTCGCCGGGCAGGACCGCTCCGAGGACGTCCTCAGCCGCTCCGAGCTGGTGGAGGCGAGGGCGAAGGAGCTGGGCTTCTGGCAGGGCCTGACCTTCCGGATGGAGCGCTGGCTGACCGACGGCAAGAGCGAGCTGGAAGCGGTGGGCCGGGAGGAGTTCCAGAGCCGCATCGCCGGGACTACGCCGCCTACCGGGAAAAGGCCGACGCGGCCCGGGCGCGCTTCCGGGACCGCCGCCGCGCCGCGCCCTTCAACTTCACCCCGACTGCCTCGAGAACGTCCCCATCCAGAACGTGAGCTGGCTGGTGGATGGGCTGCTGCCCATGGGAGAGGGGTGTCGCTTTCTGGGTGCCGACGGCGGCACCGGCAAGGGCATCTGGCAGGCCCAGCTCATTGCGTATGTCACGGCGGGCCGGACCTCCGGCTTCTTCCCCAGCCGCCGGAGAAGACCGGCAGCGTCCTCATCTTTTCCGGCGAGGACGACCCCGGCAAGGTGCTCAAAGCCCGCCTGACTTATGGCGGCAGGGGCCGATATGAGCCGGGTGATGGTGGTCACCAGCCGACGCCTACTTTGCCCGCACCGGCAGCCCGCTCTGCATCAAGGACACCACTGGCAAAGATTTTGCCGGGAAGGCCGGGCCGCTGCTCGTCCTCATCGACCCGCTCCAGAGCTTTCTGCCTGCGGGGGTGGAGATGGTCAGCCGCAACCAGATGCGGGCCGCCCTGCTGCCCCCCTCAAGGCCCTCTGCGCCAGGCACGGCTGCGCGGCCCTCATCTCGATGCACACCAACAAGCGCGCCAACGTCTCGGGCCGCGCCCGTCTGGCCGACAGCTCCGACATCTGGGACATCGCCCGCAGCGTCCTCATGATGGGCCGCGACAAGAACAGCGAAAAGCTCTACCTCAGCCACGAGAAGAGCAGCTACTCCGCCCCGGCCCGGACAGCCCTGCTCCACATCGAGCAGGCGCAGGTGGAGGGCGTGAAGACAGCCGTGGCCGTCTTTGACAGCCGCACCGACAAGAAGGACGCCGACTTCGTGGAGGAGCGCCGCGTCCGCACCGCCCAGACCAAGGAGGATACCGCGCAGGCCATCCTCAACGTGCTGGCCGAGAGCAAGCTGGGGAGTATGCCCAGCACCCAGCTGAGGGCAGAGGTGATGAAGGAGATGGGGTGCAGCGAAGTCACCTACAACCCGCGCTTTACAGCAGCCTTGTAAAGAGTGGAGAGATTAAAAAGCAGCAGTTCAACCAGCAGGGAAGTACAAGAGGATGGTATACCTTTCTTGCTTACTGTAGTAAAATAACTGATAAAGTGACGAATATATAACGTATGTATGTTGTAAAACGTCACTTTATCAATTTGATAAAGTGAGGGGGGCTGAGCAAGTGACTCACTTTATCAGCAGGGGTCACTTTATCACCTTGCGCAAGTGACATTTTGAACGATGTTACGACACAAAATTGTCACTTTATCAGATAACCCGCCCCTCTCAGAGCAGCCATATTTCCCGAAACCTGCGTGAATCGCCCCAAAACCTGCGCGAATGGCCGTTGCAGCTGCGGCGGGAGACGGGTTATAATGGAAGTATCAAAAACACCACAGTGAACGGAGGATACGACCATGAAACTGAAAAAGCTCCTTGCCCTCGCCCTTGCGGGCGTGCTGATGCTGGCCCCTGCTCACCGGCTGTTCCGGCGGCGGAAAGCGGAGAGGACAGGCTCGTCGCGGAGGCCGTCGCCGACATCTTCAAGGGAAACTCCCAAAACGTCGAAGTCTCTTACAGCGTCCCCGCGCTGACCCGCACCATCCGGCCCGCGTTCACCCCGGACTGGTTCCAGAATACCCCAGAGGAATCATCTGGCTGGACGGGAACTTCCCCATAGACGCCGGTCAGACGCTGAAAGGCTTCCTGGAAAACAGCCTGAAAGCCTACGAGCAGAGCAATTACGTGAGCTTTATTGCCTTCGACTCCACCGGGATGAGCGCCCGTGGGCAGGCAGAGAAGTTCTCCAGCGGTGTGCCGTCGGTCGGGGTCTACGATAAAGGTGTGTCGCCCAGGGGCTAACACCAAGCTGCGTGTCGGCGTCTGCCATAAGACCGTCGATGGCCGGGAATACTGCTTGGTGGTCGTTGTCCGGGCCTGATGATGCGCCTGTAAACTTTCTGTGCAACGCTTGACTTTTGCGGGGAATGGCATATAATAAAAGTACGAAAGAAAGAATGATGGTTTCCATTGTTCTCACCAAAGAAAAACCCCCTCACGGGTTGCCGCTCCGAAAGGGGGGTCTTCTTTATTTAGTGCTACGGCCAGTGAACCATCCATCAAGCCACTTGCAAATATAGTAAGCTGCTACATTTGCTCCGACAGACAGTACGAAAGAAAGAATACTTTCCATTTTTCTCACCTCCCCTCCCGAATAAATGGGCGGGCAAGGCCGCAAACCAATTATAACATAGATTTTCGACAAAAAGATATAGAAATAAACAAATCTGCCGTAATGGAAATCCCCCAAGGAGCTGCGACCTCAAGGGGGATTTTTTTTGTTCTGCTCCCTTCCCACCCGCATACACTCTCATCAGAGCAAGGACAGGAAAGGAGCATCACCATGGAGCTGAAAGTGTTCCGGGACGTTCTGCCTGCGGCGGGTGCGGACTGCACCGCCAAGGCGGAGCTGCCCCTCGAGACCGAACTACGATCTCGGACTATCTGCCGCCGGTGCAGCGCATCGTCAAGTGCTTCGCAAAGCCGGTGGTGCTGCAAAACAGCTGGCCCCGGGCGGCTGACGCTGGAAGGATATTTGCGCTGTACCGTGTATTATCAGGGCGAAGAGGGGGGCGGGGCTGTGCCAGACCGAGCAGAAGCTGCCCTTCACCAAGGCCCTCGAGCTGCCGGAACTCTTTCGCGGCCACGGCGTGGACAGCCTGGTCGAGGGCAGACCGAATACCTCAACTGCCGGGCAGTAAACCCGCACCGCATCGAGGTGCGGGGGGGCCTACGGGCTGGTGGTGAGCGTCCACGCCCAGCTGTCCACCGAGGTCATCACGGCCCTCAGCGAGGGCGGCATCGAGCAGAAGCCGGTCACGCTGGCAGGGGTGCGGCGGGCCGCCACCCTCGAAAAGCTCGTGACCATCGAGGGGGCGCTGACCTTCCCGAAGCCCCCCGCCGCCATCCTCGACATCACCGGCACCGCCGAGGTGCGGGGAGCTGAAGCGGATGCAGGGCAAGGCCGTGGCGAAGGGGGGTCTTGCACGTCCTCTGCGGATGGCGGGCCGAAGGGGACGCCGCCCTCCGCAGCCAGACCGCCGACCTGCCCTTCAACCAGATACTGGATGCCGACGGCCTCAGCGAGGACTGCCGCTGCCTCTGCGTGCTGGAGCCGGTGGGCTTTGCGGCGGCGGAAGGGGAGACCACCGAGGACGGCTCTGCCTCCACCACCCTCACGGCCACGGCGATGCTGCGGCTGAGCGGCTGGCGTCCCTACCAGCTCCAATGCGTGGCCGATGCCTTCTCCACCCGCTTCGAGACGACCCTCACGCCCCAGACTCTCGCCACCGAGTCGCTGCACTGCGCGCTGGACGAGACGACGGTGCTGCGAGGCTCCGGCCCTCTGCCCGACGCAGGAGCGCATATTTTAGCCTGCTTCGCGTCCTTCGGGCCGGTGAGCCTGACGCGGCAGGAGGGGAGAGCCGTCCTGACGGCCCGGGCCGTGGTATCGGCCTTTGCGGAAAACACCCTCGGGGAGATGGAGTGCTACGAAAAGGCGCTGGACTACGCCCTGCCTCTCCCCGCCGACCTCCCGCCCGACACCGACGCCTACCCCGAGTGCTGGCTGAGCGTTCAGGACCTGCAATGCGCCAGCGCAGGCGGCGCGCTGGATGTGTCCCTCACCGTCCGGGCCGAGGGGCGCGGTGCTGGCGCGGCAGACGGCCTCTCTCGTGGGGGCGGTGGAGCTGGGCGACCCCCTCGCCCCCGCCGACCCGGAGGTGTCGCTCCGCATCTGCTACGCCCAGCCGGGGAGGAGCTGTTCGCCATCGCCCGGCGCTACCACGTCTCGCCCGGCCAGATGCTGGCCGCCAACGACCCTCCCCGACGGCACCGCCCGCCTCGACGAGGCGCGGAGACTGCTGGTGCCGGGGGTGTAGCCAAAGTACGACTTATGACGAAAACGCCCGATTATGAATAAAAACTCGAAAAAGCCCTACCGTTCCCGGTTCCGGTCTGCTATAATTTTCTATGCTTGTTACAAAAACCTGAAGTGAAGTAAAGGAGCCAGGAATATGATAAAAAAAGCGCTGAACTGGAAAATTCGGCATACGAGTTTGAGGCGAAAATGCCGCTGCGCACGCTGTCCCGCTGGGATTGCAGCACGTGTTCGCCATGTTCGTGGGCAACCTCACCCCGCTGCTCATCATCACCAGCGCCTGCGGCCTCGCGGGCGGTGAGTTCGCAGACCTGCAGGTGAGCCTGCTGCAGAACGCCATGTTCGTGGCGGGCATCGTCACGCTGGTGCAGCTGTACGGCCTCGGCCCCGTGGGCGGCAAAGTGCCGATCATCATGGGTACCAGTTCGGGCTTTCTGGGCGTGTTCAACAGCGTGGCTGCCACCATGGGCGGCGGCGTCACGACCTACGGCGCCATGATGGGCGCATCCATTCTGGGCGGCCTGTTCGAGAGCGTGCTGGGCGTCTTTCTGAAGCCCCTGCGCAAGCTGTTCCCGCCGGTGGTCACCGGCTCGGTCGTGCTGTCCATCGGTCTGTCCCTCATCTCCGTGGGCGTCACTCATCG
>VOFJ01002903.1_pt1 | contig 18547 bp, 46 predicted proteins | sample 5384081 | NCBI WGS metagenome assembly VOFJ01 (sample SAMN12384729, study PRJNA508395) | human gut metagenome | isolation source: healthy gut I | host: Homo sapiens
CTTCTTGGAGAGCATCGCAGTGCCTTCGACATCGTTGACGCGCACAACGCTCGCCTCAATGCTGTCGCCGACGTGCAGGACATCTTCAACCTTGATGCCGTCGTCGGTGAACTCGCTGGTCGGCAAGGCTATGGCGGACAGCCTCTTATCAGAAATTTTGAATATATTGTTCTGCGGAATCAGCGGCTTGGAATCATCGGACCGAATGGCTGCGGCAAGTCCACCCTGATTAAAATGATTGCCGGGCTGGAAACGCCGGATTCGGGGCATATCGAGATTGGCGAAACGATTAAAATCGGATATCTGGCCCAGGAAGAGACTGAAATGGATGGAAACCAGAGGGTGATTGACTATATCAAAGATATCAGGGGAGTATGTTCAGACAAAGGAAGGGGAAGATTACCGCCTCCCAGATGCTTGAACGCTTTCTCTTCACACCGGATATGCAGTACACGCCGATTTCAAAACTTTCCGGCGGCGAAGCGCCGGCTTTATCTGCTGTCGGTTTTTAATGCTCGGGGCAAATGTCCTGATTCTCGATGAACCGTCCAACAATGTGGATATTCCAACGCTGACAATTTTGGAGGATTACATAAATTCATTTTCGGGAATTGTTATTACGGTGTCCCATGACCGGTATTTCCTTGATAATATTGTGGACCGGATTTTTTGAGTTTGACGGCCAGGGCCATCTGCAGCAGTATGAGGGCGGTTATACCGATTATCTCGAGGCAAAAAGCAGCGGCGGAGCCTGCCGGCCGACACAGCGGCAGCCGATAAGAAGTCCTCAAAGGACTGGAAACAAAAACAGCCGGTGAAGTTGAAGTTTACCTATAAAGAGCAAAAAAGAATATGAGACGATTGATGATGATATTGCCGCGCTGGAAGAAAAAATTTTAAATTGGACGCAGATATGCTGGTCAATGCCACGAATTCGGGAAAGCTGAACGATTTGCTGAAGGAAAAAAATCAGGCGGAAGCGGAACTGGAAGAGAAAATGGAGCGGTGGGTTTATTTGAATGACCTGGCTGAAAAAAAATAGAAGCACAAAAAGAATTAAACAAAAAAATATGCACGGGTTATTTATTGATTTGAGTGGAAATTATGGTAGGATATAATTAAACAATATCAGAATAGGATAAGTCTGGAGAGAGTGCTATGAAGTCAGAAGATTATGAAGTGATTTTAGATGCCCTGGATACAACTGCGATTTACGTGATCAGCGAGGAACGCCATGAGATACTGTACTATAATCAGAGGGTAAGGGATGTAGCGCCGGGAGTAAAAAAAAGGGTTGGTATGCCATGAACTATGGGCTGGAAAATGTGAAAATTGTCCTTTGATTGGAATAGGTGACAAAAAAAAAAGAATTCGGTCACCAATTTTAATGACCCTTTTGGAAAAGCGGTGGATATTACTGCAAACAGAATTATGTGGAAGGATAGGATTCCGGCTTTTGTCATTGCGATCACTCCCCATCAGGAGTCTGCCAGCTATTCCTATCACAGGATATTCCGGGGCAATTTAACATTTGACCGGTATGAGGTTGTCAAGGTGCCGAAGGAAGAGCGGGATATACATCCTTTATAATGTGGCCAGAATGTCGGATTGGCTGAATATGCTTGCGGATGATGGGTATATACACAGCGAAGATGAGGATAAGTTTCGGGAATTTGTCAAGCTGTCCAATCTGAAGGAGGGACTGCGTGCAGGCAAAAATATGCTTTTGTGTGCAATTATCGCCGGAAAGCCGGGAAGGAGTACCGGTGGAATACGATAGAAGTGATACCGGATTCGAATTATACGGATGACAATCAATCAGTGATGGTTTATGTCAAAGATATGCACGATATGTATCAGGAAGGGCTGGGCTATGAAGAGCTGAGCCTGAAAAATGAGGCCATACTGAAGGCTCTTGGAGAAGAAAAATTTCGGAATTTATCTTATTGATCTGAATCAGGATGTAGTTTCCGCTGTGCGTGCGGCAGCGGAGGATGAAGACATCGTGGGCGGCCGAAGAAAAGGCTGGAATATAGTGATGGAAAATCTGTTGAAGTATCGGTATCACCCGATTACTGGGATAAATTTCGAAACACTTTTTCAAAGGATGTATTGCTGAAAAGCTCGAGGGAAGGAAAAAACCAGGCTGGAACTTGTGGCAGAACGCAGCATATTGGGCGTATATCATTATATATCAGTGCTACGGCACATTTCTTTTTATAACTATGGAAGAAACCGCAATTATGTCGTTATGGCTTTCCAGGATGTTGACACCCGGATTCGCAGCGAGATTGAGCGGGCCCAAAGTGATATAAGGATGGCAGCGATCATTCAGTCGAGATACGGCGTTATGAATACACTCCATTTGTCATCGGGAATCTGTGAAAGAGTTTATCTGCACGGTTCGAGAAAAACGAAAAGTGATGAAAGGCGACTATGCCGCCTATATTGAAAAAGCCATTGAGAATTGCGTCAGAGATGAGGACAGGGGAAAGGTTTTCTGTCGACATTTTCTCTTGAAAATCTGCGCAAAAAAGCCGAAGAAGTTGAGAATTTTGAGGAGATTATCTTTCGGTATCAGCAAAAAAGAAAGCGCCATATATGTGGCTGGAGGAACATATTTTCTTTATCCGCCAGGAATCCGGTGTGGTTGTAAATATTCTTGGCCGGGATATTACTCTGGAAAAGCAGAAGGAAGAGACAGAAACAAAGGCGGCGCGGGAAAAAGCCAATATCATTAACAGTCTGAGCAGTATGTTTTTTGCAACCTATTATATCGATTTGAGGGACGGCACTTTTCGTGTGATTACCCAGAAGGATGATGTACAGCAGGTACTTGGTGAAGAGCGGGATTACGCGGAGGGAGTGGAAATCTATACCAGCAATTTTGTTCACCCGGATGACAGGGAAGAATATAAGAAAAAGGTGAGCATCCCAAACCTGATGTCTGAATTATGTCCGGAGCATCCGGCAGTAGCTTTTGAGTACCGCAAAGCTGAGAGAGAAGAAGAACGGAAAAAATCAGTGGACACGTGCCAGCATTGTTATGGCGGAGTATGAGGATGGAAGGCCGAAAACAGCGATATATGTCGCCCAGGATATCACGGAAAGCAAGCAGAAGGAAGAGCGGGACAGAAATGCGCTGATAGAAGCCTGCGAAGCCGCCAATCATGCCAATGCGGCCAAGAGTGAGTTTTTGTCGCGGATGAGCCATGATATAAGAACGCCGATGAACGCCATCATTGGCATGACGGCGATTGCCGGAACCCATCTGGATGACAGGGAAAAGGTTTCAGGTTGTTTGAGCAAGATTACGGTTTCCAGCAGACATTTGCTGTCATTAATCAATGAAGTGCTGGATATGAGCAAGATTGAGTCGGGGGAGAATTGAGCTGACGGAGGAAGAATTTAACCTGTCCAATCTGCGTTTGAAGGTATTTTGACAATGGTTCGGCCATCAATGCGGGCAAAGGAACAGCAGCTTGAGGTTCGGATTTTTGAAGTGGAGCATGAAGATGTGGTTGGCGATGAACTTCGGCTTCAGCAGGTGTTTATGAACATTATATCGAATGCCGTCAAATATACGCCGGTTGGAGGAAAGCTGGAAATTGAGATTTCGGAGAAACCTTCGAAAATTTATGACTATGGATGCTATGAATTTGTTTTCCAGGATAACGGTATCGGCATGTCGGAAGAATACCTGAAGCAGATATTTGAGCCATTTTCAGGGCCGAGGATTGCCGTGTCAGCAAGATTGAAGGAACCGGCCTCGGCATGACGATAGCGCAGAATATTGTTCGGATGATGAATGGCGATATCAGCGTTGAAAGCAAAAGGAAAATGAAGGCTCAAGATTTACGGTAACTGTGTTCCTGAAACAGCAGAATATAGAAAATGGAGATATCCGGGAACTGCAGCAGCTTCCTGTGCTTGTGGCGGATGATGATGAATATGCCTGCGAGGCCGCCTGCAAAATACTACCGGATGATATCGGCATGTGCGGCGAATGGGTGCTTTCCGGTGAAGAAGCGGTAAAGAGGACCGGGCTGCCTGTGAGGAAGGAAAAGACTTCTTTGCGGTAATCCTGGATTGGAAGATGCCGGGAATGGACGGCATTGAGACGGCGAGAGAGATACGGAAGCTGTTGGGAGATGAGGTGCCGATCATTATTCTTTTTCGGCCTATGACTGGTCGGAGGTTGAAGAAGAAGCGCGAAAGGCCGGTGTGAATGGTTTTATCACGAAACCTCTGTTTAAGTCGCGGCTCGTCTATATGTTTAAGCAGTTTATCGGAAATTCTGAAAGCTGGGGAGAGACATGGAGGAAGAAGCCGGAGGAAAGGGATTTTTCCGGCAAACGGCTTCTGCTTGTAGAAGATAATGAACTGAACCGGGAAATTGCGGAAGAAATCATTGGAGAAACAGGGATTAGGATTGAGAGCGCTGTGAATGGGCAGGAAGCATTGGAGATGTATGAGAGCCATGAGGAACATTATTATAATCTCATCTTTATGGATATTCAGATGCCGGTGATGGACGGATATACGGCCGCCCGGATGATTCGGAAATCCAATAAAGAGGATGCTCGCAGTATTCCGATTATTGCTATGACGGCGAATGCCTTTTCGGATGATGTGGCGCAAGTAAACGGGCCGGAATGAATGAACATATTACAAAGCCTCTGGATATTGAAGAACTGATGCGGTGCATGGAACGGTGGCTGTAACAGCGGTTCAGACACATCGATGAATTTGCAGAAATTTCGGAAGAGATGCGGAGGAAAGTAAAATGAGAAAAAAAGAATAGTGATGACTCGGTTTCTGACATTCAGTTTAATAGGCGCCAGTATTTTGTGCGTTTGCATTTTTTTAATAAAATACATAAACACGGCAGAGTTCGACAACCGTCAATGAGTTGGGAAATATTTATATGAGCAGTATGAATGAACGGATTTCCAAGCATTTTGAAACGATGGTTGAACTGCGTATGACTCAGCTCGAAAACAACGGTGAAAACGATTCCAATGAAGTATGAATCCGACAGTGAAGCGCTGCGGGAATGGCTGGAATCAGCGCCAGAGCCCGGGACTTTGAAGCTTTAGCCTATTATTTTGATGACGGAAGTTTTGAAATGATCTATGGGGAAGAGGCGAAGTCCCTGAACCCTGAGATGTTCTTTGAGTCCATGAAAAATGGAGAGCGGAAGATATCGGTGGGCATTGGTGAAGATGAAGAGAAAAAGCGCAGTTTTGGGCGTTCCTTTCCATGAAAATGGCAGATGGAAGAAGAATGTATTGCCCCTGGTGGGGAAGACTCCCGATTGAATATATTTCTTCGACCCTTTCTCTGGGGAGACAGGGGATACTATGGTCTACTCTTTTTTGTTATCCGTGGGACGGAAGTTTTGTTATTCGCAGCTATGACAGCACCGGGATAATTATTTCAAACGAATTCGGGCGCTTTATGAGGAAATCGACGGAAAAAGAGACGGAACAGTTAATCGAGGGAACTCAGGCAGCCATGGAAGAAGACAGGGATTATGCTTCCATGCTTAAGATTTATGGGGAGCGGCGCCAGATGTATTGTTCGAGGCTGCCGATGTCGGAATGGTACTTGGTGACAATTATGCCTTATGGAACGCTGGACCGTGCCGTTGAAAACTATGGGGGAAACGGTCGCTGAATGTTTTTCGCGGGCTGTTGTGCCCTTATTCTGGCTGCATTGGCGTTCGTTTTCTTGGGATATATATGGCTGAGCCGGAAGCAGATGCAGGAACTGGAAGAGGCCCGGCAGACGGCGGAAAAGGCCAGCCGGTCCAAAGGCGAATTCCTTTCAAATATGAGCCACGATATCCGCACGCCGATGAATGCCATTGTTGGTATGACGGCCATTGCCATGGCGAATATCGAGGATAGCAAAAGAAGGTGCAGGACTGTCTGAGAAAAATTACCCTGTCAAGCAAACATCTGCTGGCCGGCTTGATCAATGATGTATTGGATATGTCAAAAATTGAGAGCGGAAAGATGACTCTCAATACAGAATTGGTTTCTCTGAGTGAGGCGATGGAAAGCATTATCAGCATTATACAGCCCCAGATTCAGGGAGAAACAGCAGAAATTTAATGTTTTCATCTATAATATTTCTTCGGAAAATGTGCGCTGTGACAGTGTCCGGCTGAATCAGATACTGTTGAATCTCTTGTCCAATGCGGTTAAATTTACGCCGGAGGGGCAGTTCCATCGAATTTCTCTTCATGAGGAGCCATCGCCGAAAGGTGAGGATTATGTCCGTATTCTCATTTGGGTTAAGGATACCGGCATCGGCATGTCGGAAGAATTCCGGGAGCATATTTTTGATTCCTTCACCCGGGAGGACAGCAAGCGTGTGCAGAAGACAGAGGGAACCGGCCTTGGAATGGCGATTACGAAATATATTGTGGACGCCATGAAGGGCGATATCAGGTAAAAAAAGTATTCAGGGCGAGGGCACTGAATTTTGCGTCACTCTGGACTTTTGAGAAGGCGGAGGAGCAGGGGAGGAAGCCATGCTTCTTCCAAATATCACGATGCTTGTGGTGGATGATGACCGGCAGCTCTGCGAGAGTACGGTGGTTTCACTGAATTCCATCGGTATCGAGGCGGAGTGGGCCCTGGACGGTGAAACAGCCATTGAAATGGTGAAACGGCGCCACAACATTCATGATGATTATCAGGTCATTCTTCTTGACTGGAAGCTGCCGGGGATGGACGGAATCCGAACAGCCCAGGAACTGCGGAGACAGTTGGGGGGAAGATGTTCCGATTTTGTTGATTTCCGCCTACGATTGCAGTGAAATTGAGGATGAAGCGCGGGCGGCAGGAATCAGCGGATTTTTGTCGAAGCCTTTGTTTAAATCAACCTTGTATTATGGATTGAGACCTTATACGGAAGCGTCGGACCATGTATCTGCGCCGAAACAGTCAGATCAGGATTTCTCCGGCCGGCGGCTTTTTGGTTGCGGAGGATAATGAGCTGAACTGGGAGATTGCCAATGAACTGCTTCAGGGACTCGGGATGGAACTGGAGTGGGCGGAAAACGGTCAAATCTGCGTGGACAGGTTCAGCCAGTCGGAAGTGGGCTTTTATGATGCAATTTTGATGGATATCCGTATGCCTGTGATGGGCGGCTATGAGGCGGCAGAGTGTATTCGCGGTATGAACCGCCCGGATGCTTCGCTTCCGATTATAGCCATGACGGCAGATGCATTTTCGGAAGATATTCAGAGATGTTTGGAACATGGCATGAATGCCCATATAGCGAAACCGATTGATATCAAAGAAGTTTCTCGTATTTTTGGAGAAATACCTTTGAAAGATAAATGCAAAGGAGGGGATGGATGTCGTGGAAGATAAGCCGGGGAAGACCATGGCCCTATGGAATTACAATATGGGATAAGGGTGAAGACGGCCGGACAGAGATAAATATGACCTTCGAACTTCCGGGGAGAAGAAAAGCCGGAGACAGGGGGTGCAGCCGGGTCTGGCGGAGAAAAATCTTATCCTGAGAATATATGATTTAGACGGCCGCAGGGCGATGGAATTGCCGATAGATAAAAATGGCATTTTGCCCGAATATACAGCATCCTTTTGGAGTTTGAGACCTCGGAGCAGGAAATGTTGACGAGGCGGGATGCCCGGATGGCTGTGGAAAACTACGGCTATCAGGTTTTATATGGCGGAGAACCGATTTCCATGCCCTATGCCAGGGCGCTGAGACGCATAAAGGGAGAAAGAGTGTATCTCTTTAAAGAGCCTGACTTTGATTGGAAAGAAGATACTTTTTCCGGGACTGGATTTTGATGAACTGATTATTTATAAGCTGCATGTCAAAGGATTTACAAAGCATGTTTCCTCCAAAAGCATCGGGGGAACTTTTGAGGGGGGTTATCGAAAAGATTCCTTATCTGAAAGCTTTGGGCATCAATGGTGTGGAGCTTATGCCCGTATACGATTTTGATGCGGAGAACCCGGAGGATTCGGCGGGGCGCAGGAATTACTGGGGTTATGGCCCGGCCCATTTCATGGCTGTAAAGCCGGAATACGGAGCCGAACCGGAGAAGGCCGGGGAAGGACTGAAAAGGCTTGTTCAGGCGATGCACCGTGAAGGCATCGAGGTCTATATGGAACTGTTTTTTTACCGGGAAGGAAACGGCAGATTTTCAGATGGCCTGTCTGCGCCGGTGGGTTCTCGATTATCATATCGATGGTTTTCATTTGAATCAGACGGCCACCCAACTCCGGGATGTTTTGGCGGACGGATTGTTGGCTCAGACTAAAATAATGAGTGAAGATTTTAATGGGTTTCCGGATAAAAATGCCGGGGGCCGCCGCCGCGCTGTTTATCACAACGGTTTTCAGGACAGCATGCGCCGATTTCTGCGGGGCGACGAGGGCTGTGCCGGTGATTTTATGATGCAGATTTTAAATCGTTCCGATGCACAGGGAAATATTCAGTATATGACGAATAACAATGGATTTACGCTGATGGATTTGGTCAGCTATGACAACCGCCATAATGAGGCGAACGGCGAGGAAAAAATCTGGATGGCACCTCATGGAATTTCAGTTGGAACTGCGGGGCGGAAGGGACGAGCCGGAAGCGGATGTTCTCCGTCTGCGGCGGCAGCAGTTGAAAAATGCCTGGATTTTAAATATTTTCCAGCAGGGGACGCCGTTAATTTATGCGGGGGACGAATTTGGAAACAGTCAGAAGGGAAATAATAATGCCTGGTGTCAGGACAATGCTGTTTCATGGCTGAACTGGAATTTATTGCAAAAAAACGAATGGCTGTACGATTTTGCTGCAAAGATGATTGAATTGCGCAGGACGGAGCGGCTGCTGCATCCTGAAAAGCCTTTTTGCCCAGACAGATAAGTCGGCTAACGGTCTGCCGGACTTTTCCTTTCATGGAAAGGTTCCATGGTTTGTTTATGAGTCGAACTGGAACCGCTGTATCGGATGTATGTATGCGGAGGGCGGCGCGGCCTGGTACTTTGCCTATAATATGAATTGTACAAAGGAAATATTTTCACTGCCGGGGCTGCCGAAAAAAGGCCGCTGGAGTGTTTATCTGGATACGGCTGAGTTTAATGCGCCGGGGCTGCTGCCGGATGATGGACAGATTGTCCTGAAAAGGCCACAGTATCGTTCTTCTTCGGGGAAATTATTATTATAAATAGGAATAAAAAATCAGAGCAGAAACTATAGGAAAGTCTCTGCCCTGATTTTTTTTAATAAAAAAATGATGTTCGGAATAGTCATCCTTCGGCGGAAAATCGCCGATATAGGGGGTAAATCATGCCGGTCGTCCACAATCATGGTATCCGGGGTATCTTCGTAATCCGCGTAATCTTCAGACATATGACTGACCCGCGGAAACCAGTGGTGAACTTTTTTTGCTTCCATCATAAAAGTCATAGGGAACCTCCTTTTGCTTCGATATATTTCTAGTTTGAAGCAAAAGAGAAATATTTATTCGGATAGATAAGGCGTTCGCTGCCGATATTTTCCAAAACTTCTTTTTAAAAATTTATCGGCCAGATAATTTGCCATCGGCAGATTCATATCCCGGAAATTGCCGCAGTCCCTGGCACAGGCGCCGGGAACCTCATCGTTAAAATCTCTGATAAATGTAAACATTTCTTTTTCATCAGAGGAACAATATCCCTGGATTCATAATCGCCGCTCAAAAGCAGATAAAATCCGGTTCGGCAGCCCATTGGCCCGAAATAGACGGTTTTGCGCCGAACTGGGGATGATTTCTCAAAAAGGTCGCTGCCAGATGTTCAATGGTGTGCATCTCAGCCGTGTTCATGACCGGCTCATAATTCGGACGGGTCATACGGATATCAAAGGTAGTTACAGTTTCTGCGCCGACCGCATCCCTGCGCGATACATAAATTCCCGGAAGGAGTTTCAGGTGATTAATCGTAAAGCTGGTTATTTTCCATAAACGGTCTCTTTATAATTTTAAAGTAATATAGGAATATTATATAAGAGAATGAAAGAAAACGCAATTCTTGTTGAATTTTAAAGGGTATAAGTGTAAAATGGAACGTGATGAAATGATAAAGGAGAGGAGTCAGTAAATGAAAACAAGCAAGGTACGTTTTTATGTGACGATTTCTATTGTGAAAAATAGCAACAAAGATATTAAAGCTTTTAGGACGAAATGCGACTCATCTGCCGGGATGGATGGCAAATAAACTTTGCCCGGATTTTCTCGGACATCTGGAGAAGCCAGGCGCCTTGTATATATTACTGGAACAAATGGTAAGACAACCGTATCCAATCTGACAGCGGAAGTATTAAAGGATAATGGATATGATTTCATTAACAATGCTTCGGGAAGCAATGTCAGTGAAGGCGTTATTTCCGCGCTTCTTTCAAAGAGCAGTTTTTGGTAAGTCAAATGCAAACTGGCAATTTTAGAAGTGGATGAACGCTATTCGCCGTTAATCTACCCGTACATGCCGCCGGATTATTTGCTTTGTACAAATTTATTCAGAGATTCCTATAAGCGAAATGCTCATGCGGAGTTTATTTCCAGTGTTTTAAATAGTCAGATACCGAAGCATACCAAACTTATTTTAAATGGTGAGGATTTAATCAGTAATCATCTGGCTATGGGAAATGAACGGTGTTATTTCGGCATCCGTTGCCCGGATGGTCACAGCAGTTCGGATAATATTATTAAAGATATTGTGGCTTGTCGAATTGCGGAGCTATGCTTAAATATGACTATATCCGTTATAATCATATTGGACAGGCCCATTCAATTGTGATTTCGGTTCACCGGAGATGGATTATTCAGTAGAGAAAATTGATTATGAAAGTCAGCGGTGTCTCATAAGGACTCCCCGATGGAACTTATGACTTTAAATTGATTGGCAATAATGTTACGGATATTTATAATATGATTGCGGCAATTTCTCTCTTATCTGAGCTGGGCTTGAAAATGCCGCAGATTCAGAGTCGCTTTGAAAAAGTAAAAAGTAGCCGCATCGCGTTACAATTCTGAAATGGTGAACGGCAAAGAATTAATAATGAATCTTGCAAAAGGCCAGAATCCGATTGCCTGTTCAGAGTTTGTGATTTTTATACAGCATGAGCCGGGAACAAAACGGTTGTATGTATGGTAGACGATTATTTTGATGCAAAGAAACCAGTGAAAATATTGCCTGGATTTTTTGATATCGATTTTGAATTTTTAAATGATGATTCGGTAAAACAGATTGTACTTACAGGTGCACGAAATGCGGATTATCATCTGCGGCTGTTAATGGCCGGGATACCGGAAAAGAGAAGATTGTTTGCTGTGAAAAGAAGTGGATGCGGCAGATTATGTGGATATTTCGTTGTCAGATAAGATTTACCTGCTATATGATGTTTATACGCTGGAATATGCAGAAAAAAGTATATCAGGATTTGAAAAAACGATTGGAAGAAGGAGGAGAGAAAGCATAATGAAGATTGAAGTTCTTTTTCCAGAGTATTGTAATCTGTTTGCAGATTCTTCAAATATGAAATATTTAAAACAATGTTTGCCGGAAGCAGAATTTATATATACGGATTACATGTCTGAACCAGTATTTGCCAGAGAACCGGTGGATTTAATTTATATGGGCGCTATGACGGAGAGAGTTCAGTCAATGGTGATAAACAAACTGCTTCCTTATAGAGAAAGGATTGTCGAATTAATTAAGAAAGATGTTCCATTTCTTATTACAAGCAATGCCCTGGAAGTTTTTGGCCGTTGGATTGAAAATGAAGACGGTACAAAAGAAAAAGGTTTGGCAATATTTGATTTTTTATGCAAAACGGAACATGATGCACCGATTTAATGGATTGGTTCGCGGACATTTTGGCGATATGCCGATTATTGGCTTTAAAACCCAGTTTTCCATGGCTTACAGTGATAATTTTAAATATAATTTTATTCAGGTGGACAGAGGTACTGGTATGAATCCCTCTGTTGATACAGAAAAGGTATTCATGTGCATCAGTTTTATGGGACCTATCTTGTCGGCCCATTTCTTATACTCAATCCATTATTTACAAAACATCTGATGCAGGTGATGGGGATTGAGAATCCAAAGCTGGCCTTTGAGCCGGTCATTATGGAAGCTTATGAACGACGTATGAAGGAGTTTATGGATCTAAAGTTAAATTTTAAAAAATACTCAGAGATAAGGATGGAGTCTGTAACATGGGAAAGAACACATCGGGATTTAAGAATTCTATATTAAAATTCATTAGAGGTGAGAAGCCTGTTCAGGAAACCTTTGAACATGTGAATAAACCGGCGACATTAGTATATGTCAGCGGAACAAAGGGAAAACAACAGTTTTAAATCTGGTTGGCCATGTACTTAAAGAAAATGGCTGTGATTTTATGTGGAATATCTCAAAAGAGAATAGGATTGAACCGGTGGCATCGGTTCTGCGTTCGAGAAAAAGTGTTTCAGGGGCAGATAGGATGCGGCCTGGCATTGATGGAGGTGGATGAAAAAGGATATAGTAGAGTTATTTGAAAAATGACTCGGATATTCTGGTATATACGAATATCTATGCAGGTTACTGGAATCAGAAAGGCCATATGGACAGCGTTGAGAATGATGTGGATATGTCTGCTTTTGAAAGTGCAAAGTTGATTTCAGGAGGAAATGGCTATGAAATTGTCTCAGTGGATGCAGGAAAAAAATGAAACATTTGTCCTGAAAATTGAAGATAGGATGGAGAGCTATCGACTGCTTGGGCCGACAAAAGCGGATATAAATGATGAGGCAGTGGCGATTATGCTCTTATACCAATTGGGCATGAGTTATATGCAGATATCGGAAGGGTTGAAGAGTGCGGAGAAACTACTGTTTGCCGCCATGTAGATACCGTTGGCCACTGGAAAGTTTATATGTGTCATGGGGAGGAGCAGAGTCCGGCCGTTTGTTCTCATGTACTTGAGTGGATTGGAAAACAAAGAGATGATTGCGCGGTTGTCCTTATGGATTATAATCAGCAGGAGCAGGTGCGTGCTTCAGAAAATACAGCATGGTTTTTATGAGGTGGATTATGAACCGTTAAAACGGTCAGGCGTCCGACAAGTGGTGACAGCGGGAAATCGGTGTTATGATTATTGGGTACGCCTTCTTTTTAGCAGATATTAATGAGGAGCGAATTACCTGTGCATTCCATCCGGAGGATGTTGTAAAATTGGTCGATATTGAAGATGTGGATAATATCTACATTGTATATGGACAGGAACAGGCGCGAAGGCTAAGGAAATTAAAGAGCATTTGCTTCAGCGTATCATGAAGGAGGGGGGAATAAAATGAAAATAGGAAATATTATTTCCGGAATATGGCCACCTCTTTGGAGATTATGGTAATATCACGTATTTAAAGGCATGTCTGCCGGATGCAGAGTTTATTGAGACTTCCCTGAACAGTGAACCGGCGTTTGCTGCTGATGATTATGAATCTTATCTATATGGGTCCAATGACTTTAAATGCCCAGGAAATGGTGATTCAGAAGCTTTTGCCGTACAAAGATAGGATTGAGGAATTGATCCGCCGGAAGACCTGTTTTCTTTTTACGGAAATGCCATGGAAGTATTGTTTAAGGAAATTATTGATGGCGAGAGAAGGATTTCGGGATTGAATATCTTTTGATTTTTCGGCAGTCCGTGTATCAGTTATTACACCGGGAATTATTATGGGGGAGTTTAATCAGAGAAAGGTTGTTGGATGTAAGATTCAGTCATCGATGGCTTATGGCGCAAATGAGCATTGCTATTTTGCAAAGGGATTCGCGGAACAGGGGATTAATCGGACCACAGCCTATGGGGTTCGGCGTCAGAATTTATAGGCACATATCTGGTAGGGCCTTTGCTGGTCCTTATTTTACCCAGTATCTGATGTATCATATGGGGTTGAGAAGCCAAAGCTGGCTTATGCGGAGGCTATGAAAGAAGCTTATAATCAAAGATTGACAGAGTTTGAAAATAAGAGACAGTTATGGAATAACAGGAGGAAAAGCATGAACAAATACAGGGCTTATGTGGGGTCTTATACCCGCGGGGAAAGTAAGGGCATCTATAAGGCATGATTTTTAGCGGGATTCACCGTCTTTGAAAGCAGGGAATTGTGGAGATTACCAATCCATCCTTTCTGACATTATCTGCCAACGGAGAATATTTATATACAAATTGTGATGAAGGCGTTGCCGCCTTTAAGGTTTTGGAGGATGGCAGCCTGAACTATTTGAACCGCCATTCGGTTCAGGGGCTGCGGCCGTGTTATCTGAGGGTGGATTCCGCCAATGAATATCATAAGCGCCGGTATTATGACGGCAAACTGACAATTTCCGTTTAAATTCGGATGGCACGGTGGGCGATGTCACCGATGAAGTTTTTATGAAAAGTCCGGGAAGCGTTATTTCAAGAAATAATCGCTGCCATGTAAACTGTTGCGCTGTTTACGCCGGATGAGAAATATATTCTGGCTGTGGATTTGGGAATGGACCAGATAAAGGTTTATGAGTTTGACCGGGTTCGGGGACGATTGCACTGAAGGATATTATCCGCTGCGAGATTGATTCGGGCCCGAAACATATTATATTTTCCCATGATAAAAGTATATTTATCTCACCCATGAAAATGCCAATATGGTGACGGAGGTATGCCTATTCCATGGAGAGTAAAGGGGCCGAAGTTTGAGAAGCTCGACCAGCAGTCGACGCTGCCTCCGAAATTCAGTGAGGATAACTGTGCGGTGACGTTAAAGATTACGGATGATGACCAGTATCTTTTTGTGACGAACTCCGGCGATAACAGCGTGGCAATCTATAAGATTGATGAAGAGAAGAAAATGGACAAGCTTTGCGTCCTTCCGGTCAGCGGTATTTATCCGAGGGATATTTATCTTTTTCCCCGGATGGAAAGCATTTTGCTTCCATTAATCAGAGTCGGATTCGATTACCCTGTTCGGCGTTGATTATGAAAAAAGGATATATTTGTATGAAGGGTAAGCCAATTCATGTGCCTTGCCCGACTTGTATAGCGGTTAAAAAGTTGAAATAGCCCTGGAGCGGCAGGTTTAGCAACAACCGAAGGATGCTGAAAAATGAGGAAATCTTGTTTTAAAGCATCCTTTTTTTTTGTATATGAGGATGCAAAAATGATGCAGGAAGGATGTAAAATGGCAGAAAAAGGAAGGTGAAGATGATGAATCGGATTTTAATTGTTGAGGACGAAAAAGCCCATTTTAGAACTGATTCGAATGAATCTTATGGATGCCGGCTATGCCTGTGTCTGTGCGGAGGACGGGGAAAAGGCCGCGGATATACTCGAGAGGGAAACCTTTGATTTGATCATACTGGATATTATGCTGCCGAAGATCAGCGGCTATGAATTAATGGAATATATTCGGCCGATGAATATTCCGGTCATTTTTCTGACAGCGAAGTCGGATGTGATGGACCGGGTGCGGGGACTAAAGCTTGGGGCTGAGGATTATATTGTAAAGCCCTTTGAGATTATTGAATTGCTGGCCCGGATAGAAACGGTTCTCCGGAGGTACAATAAAACTTCCCGCGAATTATCGGTTTATGATATTCGGGTGGATACCTTTTCGAGGGTGGTAAAGAAGGCCGGGCAGCCGGTGAATCTGACGGCGAAGGAGTACGAAATCCTCTTATTGTTTTTGAGAAATAAAAATATTGCCCTGTTCCGGGACAGGATATATGAGAGTGTCTGGGGAGAAATGTATGGGCGAAAGCCGGACCGTGGTATTTACATGTTCAGCGGATGCGGAAAAAACTTGGGCTGGAATCTAAAATTGTGCCGGTTTATAAAATCGGTACCGCCTGGAGGTAGATGAGTAGAAATTTTTTGGAAATTATTTTTCAGCATTATTCTTGTCACAGAGTTTTTGTGGGAGTCAGCGGCTATGTGCTGATTTATTCCAGTTTCAGGAATTCTGTAGAGCAGGAAGTGGAGGCGGCCTATCAGGGGAAAAATGATATGCTCTGCTTTTCTTTAAATCAGGGGGTTGCCAACTCTGTGGAAATGTCAGCATGTCGCTGATGTGGGGGATAGAGCAGGAAGATGGAGAGGCGGATTATAAGGAAATATTGACAAAAGCATTGACGATTCAGACAACGGAAGGAAATCCCTTTGCCTCACTGATTCGGAGGGAGAACCCATCTGCGGCAGCCGAAAAAACGGGTTGGATGACGGACTTGTGAAAAAGTTGAATATGCAGCAGCGGGGATATGAAATCCGCAAGGTGGAGGGCCGATATATAGTTCACTGCGCCCGACCGGTAAAACTGTTAAATGAAGATTATTATATTGAGAATTACAGGGATATTACGGAAGTATTTGCGAATCAGGCCGGATACGCCCGGACTTTTTCTATTATTATGGGACTGCTGTTTCTCGTGAGCGGGCGTGGTTATTTTTCTCATTTCATACTGGCTGGTCCGGCCGATTCAGCTTCTGTCCCAGGCGACGCGGCGGCTGGCTGCGGGCAGCGATATGAAGCCGGTGAAGGTCAGCAGTCATGATGAAATCGGTCAGCTGGCTGGCTGAGGATTTCAACTGCATGGCGGCCCGTCTTTCTGGAGAATATGGCAGCTTTGAAGGAATATGCAGGGCGGCAGGAAATGTTCGTGGGGGAATTTTGACCATGAATTGAAAACGCCGCTGACTTCCATTATCGGATATGCGGATATGCTCCGCTCAAAACGGATGACAGAGGAGCAGACGGTTCTTTTTTGGCAAATCAGATTTTTCAGGAGGGGAAACGGCTGCAGGTGATGTCGGAAAAACTCATGCAGCTTACGGTTTTTGAAAAAGGCAGGATTTTAAAATGCGGAGAGTGTCGGCAAAACGTTTTCTGACATCCGTGTATGATACGGTGCATCCGGCGATGCAGGCGGACGGGATTCGTTTTACTGCGGAAATTCTGGATGGAAAGCTGACGATTGAGCCGGATTTGATGAAGACAGTCTGCATCAATTTGCTGGATAATGCGAGGAAAGCCATTGACGGCGCCGACGGACAGGTGACTCTATCAGGAAAACGGGTGAAGGACGGCTATGAAATTAGGGTGGAGGATAATGGCTGCGGTATTCCGGCGGAGGAACTGGCAAAAATAAGCGAGGCATTTTATATGGTCGATAAGGCCCGTTCCCGGGGGCGCGGCGGCGCCGGACTGGGGCTTGCCGTGTGTACGGCCATCATGGAAATCCATCACGGACAGATGTCTTATGAGAGTGCCCTGGGGGGCGGAACCTGTGTCCGGGTATTTTTGGCGGAGGTGAAGCGTAATGAAGCAGGGTTGAAAAAAGCAGGTCCGCTTTTTTTTACAGCGGTTTTGTTATTGGCTTTTTATATCTATGCCGGTCCTTTTTACAGGGTTTGAAGAAAAATCGTTGATTAACCGGGTTGTCACAGAGGAATTGCCTGAAAAATGTATCGATGGAGTATTCAAAAAAAACTTTTTTTATCTGTGGCTGAAAACTGGAGATGATAGCGAGTGTGCGTTCAGGAGCAGGAGGATAAGCCAGGTTCAGGGCGGTATTTCCATGGCGGCCAGTGATGAGGAGATTAGGAACCAGGCCTGCGCAGAATTGGAGAAGCTTATAAAAATGCAGGCAATCATAGAGTTTCCGGCGGGAGACTGTGAGCTCATCGGCGGCGACTTTTTACCTTTTGTGGATACTCAGGATATGAGCGGTCCGTCTATCTTATGTGGCTTCATATGGATGCGGATATAATGATGGTGGACGCACTGATGGATATGGAGACAGGGCAGATTTATGAATACAATCTCTACTATTATGATTACGATATGATTGGCGATTCGGGTGAAAGTTTTTTTTTTTGCCGGCGAAGAAGCTGATGGAAGTCTGGATTTGGTGGGGCTGGATGAAATGATTCGGAATTTTCAGCAATATCTCGGATTGTCCTGGGAGGAATTTGAAAGCTATTATGATATATTGAATATGCCCTGGTATATAGGGCTGAAATAAAAATCATCTGAAAAGATGCAACTTTGATGGGAATTTGCGGCAGTTTTTATGTTTTCTTATTTTACACTGTCTCTATCAAAAGAAAGATGGTGAAAAATGAGAAGAAGAAAAATAAACAGGCTGAAGGTTTTAGGAAAATATATTTTTTGGGGTGGTGATGCTGACAGGCGTCATCACGGCGGCTTTATTATTGGACGTGCTTCTGTTTCGAGGCTGGAAAAGGGACATCCGGCACCGCGGCAGCCGGCGCGGGAAGGTGCGTTGGGCTCGGCAGCCGTGCCGGAGGATGGCGCTGTCCGATGGACAAATACTTCCGGGGATGCGCTTTTGACACTGGTCAATGGGGGAACATCCGATGCCGTCGGACTGGCAGCAGGAAATCGTCGAATTGAAAAACGGACAGAGTATCGACAGCCGGGCCTATCCGGATTTGCAGGAAATGATGGATGATGCCCGGGCGGAAGGACTTGAACCGTATA
>VOFJ01001382.1_pt1 | contig 18523 bp, 39 predicted proteins | sample 5384081 | NCBI WGS metagenome assembly VOFJ01 (sample SAMN12384729, study PRJNA508395) | human gut metagenome | isolation source: healthy gut I | host: Homo sapiens
GTGAACCCCAAAAATATTAGACAAAAAAAGTTTAATAAGGAGGGTTCATTTTATGGCAAAAATACTCAAAAAAGAATTCAAATTAAAGTTGTTAAATATTGTATTGAAAATTATCATACTAGTTATGAAGCAGCAAAAAAAATTTAACATTCCAAGCCCAACACCAATAAAGCATTGGATAGGAAAATACAATGAACATGGAGAAATTGGTATAGAAAAAAACAAAAAGCATCTTATGATGGAAAATATAAGCAAAATGTAGTAGAATATATGCATACAAACCATTTGTCTGCAACACAAACAGCAATACATTTTAAATTAAGCTCAGGAAGTACTGTAACAAAATGGGAACGTATATATTATGAGGAAGGGCCACAAGCACTTTATGAAGAGCGACGTGGTAGAAATAAAAATATGAGTTCTAAATCAAGAAAAAAAGAAATTATCCAAAGATGTAGAAGAAGATTTGATAGCAGAAGTTCAAAGACTTAGAATGGAAAATGCATACTTAAAAAAAATTGCAAGCCTTAGTTCAGAAAAGAACAAAGCCAAAACAATCGAAAAAGTAATTGTAATAGATGAATTAAGGCAAGAATTTAAGTTAGAGGCTTTGTTAAAATATGCAGAAGTGACAAGAAGTACATTTTATTATCAATTAAATAGAATGAAGGAAACAGATAAATATAAAGAGATAAAAGAAGAAATAACAGCTATTTATCACGAAAACAAAGGAAGATATGGATATAGAAGAATAACTATGGAACTTCATAATAGAGGATATAATATAAATCATAAAACAGTTTCAAAATTAATGAAAGAATTAGGACTGCAATGTTTTGTGAGAATACAAAAAATATAAATCTTATAAAAGGTGAAGTAGGAAAAATATGTAATAATTTATTAAATCGTGAATTTGAAGCAAAAAAACCAAATGAGAAATGGGTTACAGATGTAACAGAATTCAAAGTAGATAAAGCAAAAAATATATTTATCACCAATAGTAGATTTATTTAATGGAGAAGTAATTAGTTATAATATATCAAGGCATCCAGTATTTGCACAAGTAGTAGACATGTTAAAAAAAGCATTTAGTAAAATACCAGATAATACTAATTTGATATTACATTCAGACCAAGGATGGCAGTATCAAATGAAACAATATCAACACTTATTGAAAGAAAAAGGAATTAGACAAAGTATGTCTAGAAAAAGGAAATTGTTTAGATAACTCATTAGCAGAGAATTTCTTTGGTTTATTAAAATCAGAATTATTTTATATGAAAGAATATAAAACAATAGAAGAATTAGAAACAGATATAATAGAATATATAGATTATTATAATAATAAAAAAGGATAAAGGGCAAGTTAAAAGGAATGAGTCCTGTACAATACAGAGTTCATTCCCAAGCAGCCTAATACCTAATAAAAAAAATGTCCAATTTTTTGGGTTCAGTACAGTGAAAGCGCCTTGTTTTCTTGTATTAGATTTTCTTTTTGAATGAAATGAAAAGACATTAAATAAAATTCAAGTGTTATAGTGGGAGCCAAAGCTTGGACACCATAATCATTTCTTACTGAACTGTAACATATGCTGTTACTTTATACCAAACTATTCATTTCTTCTAATATATTTTTATACTTTATTAAAAACACAGATTCATCTTGCACTTCAACTGCATTTTGTAATTCATTTATCATAACATATACTTTACTTATGCTATATTGTTTATTTGCATCTAAATTAGTATTACTCAACAACCTAGAATATATATCTATTGATTGCTTTGTATTATTTCCTATTTCTACCCAATTTTTAGAGTCTAATTTTGCATAAGCTTTTTAATATATATAATTTAGATTCTAAGATATCTTTTTTTAGTTTTGTAGTTTTCTGAATTTTCTATAAATCCTATTAAATATTCATATAATTTTGATAATGAATTCAATGTTTCCTCTTTTTTTCTCATTTTTTTAGTAACTATTGTTAAATTGTCAAATTCCTTATTAAAACTCAAAACATTTTTCTTGATTTACATTTGATTTGTATAAATCTAACGTTATTGTTGGAAGTGATGAATATAATATTTCAATTTCACTTTTTATATAATCCCAATTTATTTCATCTGAATTCGTTAAAACTCCTTTTGCTTCTAATTCAAATTTTTGACTTTTCTGGTTAGTTCCAGATGATGTATCTGATGAAGTACTAGAACCTGAGCCACTACTAGAATTACTATCTTTTTGAGAATCTTGTTCTTGTTTAGAATTGTTACTACTACTATCTTTTTTGTTTGTTTGATTGTTCTGAAATTTCACTTACAGATATACTATAATTTCTCGTCTGAATATTGTTCATTTCATTAAATAAATTAACTAACTTTTCTTCCAAAAAATTAATTTCTGAAGTTTTCCTTTCTTCTTCTTTTCCTTCACTGCCCTTACTTATATTAACATATAAAGCCATTGATAAAACAATAATAATAACAATTAAAAAATAAATATGCTATTTTTTCTATATTTTTTCAAATTTTTAAAACCTCCGTTTTCTATTTTTTCTAGTATTTACATTTTTATTTTAGTTTATTCTTTGTATAATTTCTTTTTTATCTTTTATACTAATATTAATAGATTTTTTAGGAGATTAAAATGATTGCTAAAATTACTTTATATAGTAATAAAACAGGAGAATTAAATAAATTTTTAAGTCGTTTTTATAATACCAATTTGGATATTGAAAATTCTTTAAAATGGGAAAAAGAATCTGCTAATCCTGTAGAACTAGCAGAAATCATTGGAATTTTTGTTGACAATTCAGATGATTATGTTTTAAATATGTGGCTCTCTTGATAAAGATGTTTTTGTAAATGTTACTTCTGAAAATGCTGATTCTATTATTCGCTATTTATATGAAAGATTTCCGTATTAATATTGCAAACTTATTATAATAATGGTATAATTTTAATATTGTTCTGCAAATAAAAAACGCTTTATTAGGAGGATTGCTTTTATGGATATTTTATTTGTAGCAGTTATTGCAATTGCAGGAATTGTAATTGCAAATAGTTTAATTAACGTTATTAATAAAAAAATAAACATTGCTTTTTTTCTGCTTTGGCAGTAAACAGTGCACGAATTGCATTTTTTTGCTTTTTTGTCGAAACTGTTCAAATTGCAAAAAAGTGACTTTAACTGTCTCTTTTGCAAAAGAAGCAAAATTGTACTAATTGCAAAAGTTGTAATTTTTGCTTCGACTGTGTGCACTGTATCAGCTGTATGCATTGCATAAATTGTGTTAGCTGCAAATTTTTAACTAGCAAAGATAATATTATTAATGATGTTAATACTTTTTATAAGCAAGGGAATTTCCCTTTGCTTTTTCTTTTTAGTTATTATTAAATTTATTAATATACTAACATGTATAATGTATCCCCTTTAAATACTAACTGTTCCTCTGAAAATTCTTCATAGCAAATTGCTAAGACTACTATTACTATAAAAGCTAATTTTTTATCATTTCAACAAAGAACTCTTTTTTCTTTTTACCTTATATTCCCTCTTGTCTAATATTTGTTTTACTATATATACTAATATAGCAAGAACTGGGAACATATTTAGCACTCCTTGATAGCAAAATACAGCTACTAACAATGCTGAAAATATTTTTATATATTTACATTTTGGATTATCTACCATAAATTTTATCGCTATTACATTAAATAATACTCCTAGGCACATTACTGCTGATTCTGGAAATAATAAATATTCTAATGTAAATTGATTTAATATTAATATAAAGCTTCCTGCTAACAACATTAACTTTGTAATAACTTTTTCTGGATTAATTATTTTTTCTAATATTTTATTTATCATATAATTTCTATTTCTCTATAACTATAGTAACTGGTCCATCATTTATTAAACTTACTTGCATATCAGTCAAAAAACAAAAATTCCTCTTTCTACTTTAATATTGTTTTTTTCGCATTCAGAACAAAAAAATATTCATATAACTTATTTGCTTGTTCTGGTTTTGCAGCTTCTGTAAAAAAGATGGTCTATTTCCACTAGAACAATCTGCATATAAAGTAAATTGTGAAACTATTAATAATTCTCCTACTACTTCTTTTAATCCTAAATTCATTTTACCTTCTCTATCTGTAAATACTCTTAAATTGCAAAGCTTTTTTTACTAAATAATCAGCTTGTTCCTTCGTATCTGTGTGAGTAATTCCAAGAAATACTAAAAAATCCTTTTTCTATTTTTTTCCTACTACTTTATTTTCCACCTCTACTTTTGCTTCTTTCACTCTTTGAATTACAACTTTCATAATTATGTATCCCTTTCATAAATATAGACGGATTGAATCCGTCTGTTTTTATCTATTCTTCCTGTTCTTCGTTATTTTCTTCTATATCTATATCCGATTCAATCGCTACTGTTTTTTCTAGGTTTGTTTTTTCTTTTTCATCTTGGTTTTCTTGTTCATTTTGTTTACTATCTTCTAATTCTTCTTGCAACTAATCTTTTTATAATTTGTTTATAACCACAATTAGGGGCAAAACTTCATTTCTTTTTTCTATCTCTGAATAACATTTAGGACATTGCTTTTTTATCTTTTTAACTCTAAGCATTGTTTTAATAAACTATCTATTTCATCACTTAAAACATCTAATTTTGTACAATATTCTTCTATTTCATTTTCGATTGAAATTTCTCCTTCTAACACATGTTTCTCATATACCTTTTTTCCAATTTCTTCATATACATCATTTACTTGTGTTCTTAATTCTCCAATTTTAAGTTTAATTTTAGTTTTTTTTGCAATTTTTTCCTGTTTTATCTGCTGTCATTTTATAAGCTTCAGAGGCCTTTTTTCCCAATTTATCAAAAAAAATTCCATATACTTTCATCCTTCCTTAAATGAACTATTTGCACACTGTTTACCTTTGTGCATTTATTCTTATGCTATTTTAATTCTTATCTTTTTTTTATTATTGGAAATTTAATCTAAAATTATTCACTTTTTTTTTATCACGTGTCATTAAATTTTTTTAACTGCCTCTGCTGGTTCTAATCCTTCATAAATAACTTTATATACTGTTTCTATAATTGGCATATAAACATCATTTTTCTTTCCTAATTCATATGCTACGTCTATATTATCAATACTCTCTATAACCATTCCGACTTCTTTTTTTAGCTTCTTCTAATGTTTTTTTCCTTGTCCTATTAACTTTCCTGCTTTTTCTGTTTCTACTATGTTCACTTAAGCATGTTACAATTAAGTCTCCTAAACCGCTTAATCCATAAAACGTTTTTTTTTTCTCCACCTAATTTTACTCCTAATCTTGCTATTTCTCCTAATCCTCTTGTTACAAGTGCTGCAAAACTATTATCTCCTAGACCTATTCCAGCTGCTACTCCAGCACAAAATGCAATTATATTTTTTTAATGCTCCTCCTAATTCAACTCCTTTTACGTCTTTTGATGTATAAATTCTCATTTTTTCTGACATAAAAAGTATTTTGTACTAATTCTAAAACATCATCATGCTTTGATGCTACTACCAATACAGTTGGAATAGCTATTGATACTTCTTCTGCGTGACTTGGTCCACTTAAAACTCCTATTTTTGCTGTTGGCAATTCTTCTTTTATTACTTCGTCTAATGTTTTTAAAGTCTCTTTTTCAAACCCTTTTCCACATATTATAATTGGTTTATTATCGACATATTGTTTATATTGTTTAAATGTACTTCTTGTAAATTTTGAAGGTGTTACATGTAAAATAAATTCTGCATCTTCTATTACTTTTTTAAAATCATTTGAACATTCTATATTTTCTGAATTGTTACATTTGGTAAAAAACATACACCTTTTTTTCTTCATTTATTAATCTTTTTTTTCTTCTTCTTCATATGACCATATTTTTACTTTATTTCCAATGCTGGCTAAGTGAATAGCTAATGCTACTCCCCCAACTTCCACTACCTATAATAGCTATTTTTTTTTTCATTTTTAATTCTCCTTTTTATTCTTAAGTATTTATTTTATTATATTTTTTATTTTTTAGAACCTACTTTATTCTCTGTTCCATTTAATATCCTTTTTATATTACTTCTATGATTAAATAATACAATAACAGCTAGTAAAATGCTATATATTAAATACACTTTTCCACTTTTACCTTCTGAAAGGACAGTATAATTTGTATTAATAAATAAAGTTAAAACAGGAAATAACACAGCTGCTGCACAAGATCCTAATGATACCATTTTTGTTAATACCATTAATACTAGAGCAAATACTAAACAAATTAATCCAATTTGCCAATTGCTCATAAGTATTACTCCTAATGATGTAGCAACTCCCTTTTCCTCCTTTAAATCCAAAAAATATTGGAAATGTATGTCCTGTTACAACTGCAATTCCTGCTATTTGTAATAATAATTCTCTATTCATATTTTCTATTACATTTCCTAATAAAATAGCAATTCCTATAGATACTACTCCTTTTAATATATCGCAAATAAGTGTTATCGCTGCTGCCTTTTTTTCCAACTGAACGAAGCATATTAGTGCTTCCTGCATTTCCACTTCCTTTTTTCTCTAACATCAAATCCAGCCATTTTTTTACTTAATATAACAGAAAAGTTAATACTTCCTATTAAATAAGCTATTATAGCCATTATAATATATACTACCATTTTAAATTCCTCCTTTGATTATTAACATCCTCTGAATTTTATTAAAATACATATACCCTAATTTATACTTCTTTTTCTAATTTTTCTCTAACTATAATTTTACATGTGTTCCCTCTAAACCAAATTCTTTCCTAATTTGATTTACTAAATATCTTTCATAAGAAAAATGGAATAATTCTTTATCATTTACAAAAATAACAAATGTTGGTGGTCTAGTTGATGCCTGTGTTCCATAAAATATTTTCAATCTCTTTCCTTTGTCTGTTGGTGGTTGAACTATTGCAATAGCTTCATTTATAATAACTTGATTTAACACTGATGTTGAAATTCTCATACTATTTTGTTCTGCCACATAATTAATTAATTCAAATAATTTATGTACCCCTTTGTCCTGTTTTTGCTGACACGAAAATAATTGGAGCATATGAAAGATATTTTAGTTTGTTATAAATTTCTTTTTTATAGTTTTCTAGAGTTCCTGTCTCTTTTTCTACAGCATCCCATTTATTTACTACAATAATAACTCCCTTCCCTGCTTCATGTGCTTCTCCCGCAATTTTTGCATCTTGATCTGTTACCCCTTCTGTTGCATCTATCATCATTAAACATACATCTGCTCTTTCTATTGCAAATAGTGTTCTCATTATACTAAATTTTTTCTATTGATTCTTTTATTTTACTCTTTTTTCCTAACTCCTGCTGTATCTATTAATACATATTTTCCATTTTCATTTTCAAATTCTGTATCAATTGCATCTCTGGTTGTTCCTGCAATATCGCTTACTATAGCTCTATTTTCTCCCCTAATATTTTATTTATTAATGATGATTTTTCCTACATTTGGCTTTCCTATAACCGCTACTTTTATAATGTTTTCATCTTTATTTTCTTCTATATTTTCAGGAAAACTTTCATATATTTTGTCTAATACGTCTCCTATTCCTAGTGCGTTTGTTGCCGATATTGGATATGGATCTCCCATTCCTAAGTTATAAAATTCATATGCTTCTTCTTTGTCTTTTTGAAAATTATCTGCTTTATTACATACAAGAACAATTGGTTTTCCAGATTTTTTAACATTATTGATATCTCTCTATCTGCTGCTGTCACTCCTTGTTTTATGTCTGTTAAAAACAAAATAACATCTGCCATTGCTATTGCTAGATTTGCTTGCTCTCTCATTTGTGACAAAATAATATCTTCTGAGTCTGGCTCTATTCCTCCAGTATCAATTAAAGTAAAATCTCTTCCTCTCCAGTTTGTTTCTGCATAAACTCTATCTCGAGTTACTCCTGGTGTATCTTTCTACTATTGATATTCTATTTCCTGCTAAATAATTAAAAAACGTGGACTTACCTACATTAGGTTTTCCGAATAATTGCTACAATTGGCTTCATTTTGTCTTATTTAGGATAAGTTATTATATTTTTGTATAACTTTCCCAATCTCCTTTCTTTTTTTGATAGGTATAGTATATCATAATTTACTATAAAATAACAAGAGACTAATAAAATTTATTAATCTCTTGTTTTCTACAAATATTTATTTTTGCACTATATTTTTGCTATTCCTCCGATAATTTTACTATCTTCAGCACTTGCTAACCATTTTGCACCACCTGCAACAACAACCATATCTCCTTTTTCTAAGATTCCTTTTTGATTTTAATTTTTCAATTCCTGCTTCTACTACTTCATCAATTGAATCTTTCTTTTTCTACGTATATTGGTGTTACATTCCATGCTATTGCGAATTGGTTGAATGTTCTTCTATTATCTGTTATTGCTAATATTGGACATCCTGCACCTAATCCAGCTATTCTTCTTGCAGAATCACCTGTATGTGTATAGCATACAATTGCATCTGCTTCCATATTCATTGCCATAACACATGATGAATATGCTATTTTCATTTCTAAGTTATCTAATTCGTAGTTGTCATTATTTCTAAATCTCTTCCAATAATCAATTTCTGGTTCTACTCTACTTGCTATTTTTACCATTGTTTTTACACATTCAACAGGATATTTACCCATTGCACATTCTCCAGATAACATAACTGCACTTGTTCTATCATAAATAGCATTTGCTACGTCACTTGCTTCTGCTCTAGTTGGTAATGGATTAAATGTCATTGATTCTAACATTTGTGTAGCTGTAATAACTGGTTTATTAGCTTTATTTGATAATTTGATAAATTTCTTTTTGCATAACTGGTGGTTCTGTAAAGTCTGTTTCTGTTGCCATATCACCACGTGCAATCATTTGAACATCAGCATTATCAACTATTTCTACCATATGATTCTAATCCTTCAACATTTTCTACCTTTGTTACTATTTTAATGTCTTTTTCCACCATTTTCGTCTAATACTTTTTCTTACTTGATCTATATCGTCTTTATTTCTAGTGAATGACATTGCAACATAGTCATATCCATGTTCACATGCTGTTTTTAAATCATCTATATCTTTTTGTTTTAATGCTGGTAATCTAACTGCTGTTCCTGGTAAGTTAATTGTTTTTCTACTTCCTAAACCATTTCCATGTACAACTGTACAAACTATGTCTTTACCTGCAATTTCGTCTACTACTAATTCAATTGCTCCATCATCTATTAAAACTTTTGAACCAGGTTTTACGTCTTTATATAATTCTTTATATGTTACAGATACTTTGTCTTTATCTCCAACAATATCTTCATTTACTAAAGTGAATTTTTTGACCATCTTCTAATTTGATTTTTTTCATTTTTTCCTGTTACTAACATTCCTGTTCTAATTTCAGGTCCTTGCATATCTAAAAAGTAATGCAACTGGAATATCTAATTTTTCTCTTAATTTTAAGATTGTTTCTGTTTTTTCAGATTGTTCATCCCAACTACCATGAGAATAATTAATTCTTGTTACATTTAATCCTGCTTCGAATAATTCTTGAAGTCTGTTTTCACTTGCAGGTCCTATTGTTCCTACTATTTTTGTTTTTCTTAAATTTGATTTCATTTAAAATTCCTCCCTTAATTTAAAAACCGACTATTATTATATCACAGTCTGATTACAAATTTCAACATTTTTTCACTTATTTTTTTATTTTTCTTACATATATGGTTGCGTTTCACGGCTAAATTATATGGATTTTAGAAAATTAATAATATATTGTCTTTGAAATACCGTGCAAGTGACCAAACGAGCTTGTGCAAGTACAATATAGTAAAAATATATTCTATAATTATCTTTTCCAAGTTATACTGATAATATAATATTTTTATTAAAAAACTTTACTAAAAAATTTCTTTTTAATCTGTTTATTTTTTTCCTGTCAAATATAAATATCCAATTAAAGCTTCAAATGCTGTAGAATACATATAGTCTTGTACATTACAATTTTTGGGCAAATGATGATTTTCTGTATTCCTTCCTCTTCTTACTATTTCTTTTTTTCTCCATCTGTTAAATCATCATAAATTCTTTGTAAAAAGCTTGCCTGTGATTGAGCTTTAACATATTTAATAGATTCTATATGTAATTTATGTGGTTTTAAATTTGTTGTATTAACTAATTGCGTTCTTATATATAGCTCATATACACAATCTCCAATGTATGCCCATGTTAACGGAGACATCATATTAACTTCTTTTTTCATCTTTTACTATGTTAATAAATTCTTCCAATTTTATTTCTCCTTTTTTACTAAATTAGGTTCTATTTTTTTATACAGTCTTTTTTTTTTTGGAGATTCTAATGTTATTTTGCCTAATTTACCATTTTTAAATTCATCCAAAATTATTCTTGCTGTCTTTTCTTCATCTATATTTCCACCAGATATTATACAGCCTCTTTTTTTCTTCCTATTTCTAGCATTATTTCATATATATTAAAGTTTTCTGGTTGTTCTTTATTTAATGTATTGTCAATATATTCTTCTGTTATCCCATATCTTTGACATATTTTTTTTTTCTTATAATTTTTTAATAAAATTTTATTAGTTCGTATGCTATTTCTGTTCTCTGCAATATGTCTTCTTTTATTGTACCTGTAAATGCTAAGTTTAATGCCACTTCTTGGCTCTCAAATTTAGGCCACAAGACACCTGGTGTATCTAATAATTCTATTTTGTCGTTAATTCTAATCCATTGCTTTTTGTTTTGTAACTCCTGGTTTATTTCCTACTCCTGCTGTTGTTCTTTTTTGAAATTCTATTTATAAAAGATGATTTTCCTACATTTGGAATTCCTAGTACCATTGCTCTAATTTTTTCTTCCTATTCTTCCCTTTGTTTGCCTGAAGCAATAATTGTTCTTCCATTATCTTTTTCAATTTTTTTTATGCAATTATCTATTCCTCTTCCTGAGCTCGAGTCTGTTATTACTGCTGGAATTCCTCTCTTTTGGAAGTATTCTAGCCATTGCTTATTTTTTGTTGTCATCTGCTAGGTCTCCTTTGTTTAATACTACTATTTTCTTCTTTTTTTGATATTATTTGAGCTATATCTGGATTTTGACTAGATATTGGTATTCTTGCATCTAACAATTCTATTACTATATCTACTATTTTTATATCTGATTCTATTTGCCTTCTTGTTTTTGCCATGTGTCCTGGATACCACGAAATGGGGACTTTTGAAAACTTTTTTTGACTATCATTATTTTTCTTTTCTGCTCTGATTTTTTCTTTTTTGGTACATATCCATTTTAATCACTTCTTTCTATTCTATCATTTAAAAAAATACTTAAAAGTATTTGTTTTTCGTTTTTAACTTGAAAGTATTATATCATATTTTTTTGTTTATTTATAAAGTCAAGAGCCTCAAAATATTTATCTTCATATTTGAATATTACTTTTATATTACCATCTTCACTAACAACAATATCTTCAATTAACTCATCTATCAATAATCTATTTAGTTCATTTATTTTTTCTTTCTTTTTTAAATATATTCATCCAATCAGTATCGTTATTTTTTTATTGTTTCTTTTTTCTTTTTCCTCCTCATATAATTGTATATCTTCTTTTTATTTTTTTAATTTTATCACTATACTCTTTATTATATTGCCAGTATTCTTCTTCCGATATAAAGTTCTCTTTTTAAATCTTCTTTAATTGAATTCCTTAACATTATATATTTTTTCTTTTTTTCTTCTTCCTTTTTTTGAATACAAATTAGAAATTATGCACAAAATAATTAAAACAATAATAAGTAGTACTGATATTAATAATTCTTCAAACATTTCTTACTATTCCTCCAAATCCATTTATTTCCATCATTTTTTGATAAAAAAAGCAATAAAAAAAACTTTTTATAATCCTTTCGTACTGCTTAATCAATTATAAATTTCATATTTTTATTTAACTACATTGACATTATAGCATTATAGCCTCCAAAAGCCAACCGATATCAGCGTATAATTTCAACCGATTTCTGCTAGAATTTTTGTAGTGTTAAGGAGGTTTTTAAAATGTTATTTAAAGAAGCAATTACTTTTTAAGAATACTTGAATTATGTAACAAATATAATTACACTCCAAATAAACTTGCTGAATTATCTGCTATTACACCATCAACATTAAGAGCATTACTGGCAAACAATGTAGATAATCCAAGTTCTACAATTATCTTTAAAATACGTAAAAACTTTAAAAATAGAACTTAAAGATTTTTATGACTCTCCATTATTTGATATGGAGAAATTGAGAGTATTAAAAATAAGAGGCTTGTAATAGCCTCTTTTTATCGTTTTATAAGATATATTATTTTTTCCTTAATTATATTTTTACTACATATATAAGTTATAAAGAAATAACCTCCATATATAAATATTATAAATAAAGATGTTATTATAACTGATTTTAAATTAAAACTAACACCCATTGTTTTTAAAATATTATTACAAAAACATAACACCAAATATTGAATGAATTATAGCTAGTATAAGTGGAAACATAAAAAATATTCCAATTTGTTTAAAAAAGAGCTTTTATTTAATTCTTGTTCATCTACACCAATTTTTCTTAACACAACAAATTTTTCTACATTGTCACTTGACTCTGATAATTCTTTTTTTAAAGCTAAAAAATAGCAGCACACGATATCAAAAATATAATTCCAAGATACAAGCCTAAAAATGTAACAATAGCACCAAGTCCAACACTTGCATCTCTTATATCTTTCTTAGTATTAAATGTTATGATGTATTTACTAGTATTATTTAAAAAATGAAGTAACATCTTTTCTATATCATCTTGATTTCCATTATAATCAGCAACCATTTTGTTAGATATCTTTTGATTTTCATTTAAAGCATCATCTGGTAAAACAATAAACCCAATCTCTGACTTTTTTGACTACCCATTTCATAAAAACCATTAATTGCTTTTTTATATTTTGGTAAATATATTCTTTGATTAACTATAATCTCTGTATTTCTTTTTTTAAAGCTTCATTCTTAATATCAATCATTTCTTTATAGTTCCCAACAACAGCATATTGATCACTATTTAAATTGATTTTTTCTAAATTAAAATTATTAGCTAAGTTATTATAGTCACTATTTTTCATTAAAACAATATAATCATCATATCTTAAAAAAGGATAATTTTTTCTTTGCAGTTTTATAATAAGTTCCTAATGTAGACTTTAAAGTAACATAATCATCAGCATACAAAGAAAAAATAAACTATATTTTTTAAATTTTTTTAAAATCAAATCCATTCTTTTGTAAAAATTTCTTCAAAACTTAATTTATAATTTTCTATTTGTTTATCAGTAAAATCACTATCTTCTAAATCAACATTTGCAGGTTTTGAAATTTCTACATCCCTTGGAGAAAATTCTACCACATTTTTATTTAAAGAATTCTTCATTGACAAAGCACTTGATAGTACACAAATCGTTATAAATAACATCAAACATATTATTGTCATAGAAAAGTCATAGTATTTATTTTACTTGAAAACTGTCTAAGGGTGAAACTATTTAACCCTTTATAATAGGTGTTCTTCATACTTATAAATATTTTTTTAAAAAGCAAGCCCGATAAAGACCAAAACACAAAGAAAGTTGAAATAGCACCTACTCCTATAGGAACAAAAATACTATTTGCATTAGTCATTTTCTCAATGCCACCAGTAACCTGATAATAAGCAAATCCTAGTGCTATGCAAGAAATAATAAACACTATTGTACAGAACAATGGATTTTTTAATTTTATTTTTTCAGATTTTTTGTTAGAATGCATTAAATCTATCAATTTACATTTACTAATATTTATAGTATTAAATATCATAACTACAAAATACATAATACTAAACAAAATAAATCAAAGTTTTAATACAAGCATTTGTTGAAAATACGAATTGAAATCTAGTTAAATCTGCTTCAAACATATTAGCAACCAAAATACTCATCAATTGTGATAATAAAAAAACCTATTCTAAACCAACTACCAATGAAACTATACCTATTATTAATGTTTCAATAAATAATATTAAGGATATTTTTCTTTTTTGCTCATTCAAGCGTTAAATAAACTCCAAATTCTTTATTTCTTCTTTTTTATTAAGAATCTACTTGCATAAACAATTAAAAACGCTAATATTATAGATACAAACACGCTAACACCAGAAAGAACATTGGTCATAAGTTTTATTATTTCTGCTGTTGTTGATGATACCTTCATCATAACTGACTGATCATCTATTGCATTGAACACATAAAAAAATCGCAACACCTAGTATCAGAGTAAAGAAATAGATGGCATAATCCTTTATACTCTTACTAATATTTTTTAATGATAACTTAAAAGAGCATCGTTTAAGTCACCACCAAGTAATGTTACAACATCAATAATTTTATCAAAAAATTCTTTTTCTAGAATTTGTTCCTTTAATTATTTCATTAAAAATTTTGCCATCTTTGATAAATATGACTCTTGAAGAATAACTTGCAGTAAACGCATCATGTGTCACCATAAGAATTGTTGCTTGTAATTCTTTATTCAAATAATCAAATTTTTCTAAAAAGCATTTTAGCTGACTTTGAATCCAATGCACCTGTTGGTTCATCTGCAAGAATTAACTTTGGATTAGTAATTATTGCTCTTGCACTAGCGACTCTTTGCTTTTGACCTCCACTCATTTGATATGGATATTTATTAAGTACATTAACAATATCCAGTTCTTTTGCAACTTTTTTTAATTCTTGTATCAATTTCTCTTGAATTCACATTTTGAATAGAAAGTGCCAAAGCAATATTTTCATAAGCAGTTAAAGTATCAAGTAAATTAAAATCTTGAAATATAAAACCTAACTCTTCCCTTCTAAACTTATTTAGACTATTTCCTCTTAATTTTGTGATATCATTACCTGCTACATAAATATGTCCAGATGTAACTTTATCAATTGTAGATATACAATTTAAAAGAGTAGTCTTTCAGAGCCACTTGCTCCCATTATTGCAACAAATTCTCCCTTTTCAACATCAAATGATAGGTTATCAATTGCTTTTGTAAGACTAGATTTATTGCCATAATATTTTTCAATTTTATCAATTTTTAAGATATTTTCCATAATCTTTCTCCTTTCTGATTACATTGTAATATAAAAGATAGGATTAGTCGTTATTCTAATATTACAGAATATTACAATTTTGTAATATTTATTTTTAGTATCCAAATCTGCATAAACTTTAATCAACTTTATAAAAAATCATTTTTATAAAAAGATAATTGTAATTTTTGTATATTTATGTATTTCAGATTCAATAATTATCTTATGTCCTAATTTATCGCATAATTTCTTGACAATATAAAGTCCCATACCTGTTGATTTTGCCATTATTCTACCGTTTTCACCAGTGAAAGATTTATCAAATACTCTTTTTATATCATTTTTAGGTATTCCTATTCCATTATCCCAAATAGTTAGATATACTTTATCTTTTTTCATCTTTTACACTGATTTTTATTATTGGATCGTTATTATTTTTTTTTTTATATTTAATACTATTGTTTATAATCTGATTTAATACGAACTCTAACCATTTTGAATCCGTTAAAACTTTTTCATTATGAATATCAACTTCAAGATTAACTTTGTTTTCTAATAAGTCATCTTTATTTTTTTTAAAAGCAACATCTTTGATAATCTTCTGCAATTCAATTTCTTTGATAAGATAATCTTTCTCGGCATTTTTCGCTTCGAACGAAATATAAAATTTGATCTATATAGTTATCTAACTTTCTAATTTGTTCTATATATCTCTTATCAAACATATTTTTTGTTGTTATGAATTAATAAAGTTAAACTTGCTACTGGAATCTTTACTTCATGAATCCACATTTCTACATATTCCTTGAAATCGGTAATACTTAAATTATATTCTTTTACATTTTCAATCATTGACTTGTTTATATCATAAAGAATTTGATAAAAAAATTTCGCCATCATAAAAGTTTGGCTTATTTAATATTTCTAAAATTAAATATTTTTTATCTAACTTATCAAGCGTATTTAATATTTTTTTGTGTAAAAATTTGTATTTCCTGAAATAATCAAAAAAAATAATATTAAATGTTGCAACTAAAAAAATAATATTGTCAATGCTATTTTCAAATCATTTTCCACTTTAAATGTGTTTAACATAAGAATAGCAATTATGAATCCAACAATTGACGCAGTTATCTGTACTGTTTTATCTAATAAATATTTTTTTTTAAAACTCATAATAATTTATACCCTTGTCCTTTTCTTGTTTCAATTCTATTTTCAAGTCCAAAATTTTGTAATTTATTTCTCAATCTACTAATATTTAACTGTTAGAGCGTTGTCATTGATAAACTCATCATTGTTCCATAAATCTGTCATTAAATCATCACGAGTTACTATTCTACCACGATTACTTAAAAGATATGTAAAGATAATCATTTCATTTTTAGTTAGTTCTAATACCTTTTCACCTTGTTTCAATATTCCCTTTTTTGTGGATTAACACTAATATTATCATAAAATAAATCGTCCATATTATTATCCATTCGTTTAAATATATTTTGTATTCTCAATAATAAGATTGTTGGGTTATATGGCTTAGTAATATAATCGTCTGCACCATAAGATATAGATAAAACTTCATCTACTTCTCCTACCCTGCTCGTAACCATAATAATAGGAACATTAGATTCTTTTCTAATTTCTTTTTTAATAAAATTTCACCATTTTTATTAGGTAAATTAATATCCATTAAAATTAAATCAAATTTCATATTTTTTATATTTTCTTTAACATTATCAAACTTTTCTATAATTAATACTTCATACCCTGAATTTTCTAACAAAGATTTTAACTCATTTCTGATGATTTTTTCATCTTCTATAATTAATATTTTTTCATAGTTTGTCTCCTTTCATAATTTGCTTTTTTTTTTTAATCATTCATATTATATCACTTTAATTTTATAAATTATAATAATTCAGAAAATTAAATATAATTATTTTATAATTTTTCTGCTTCAACTTTATCTAGGTTACCATATTTAATCATTTTATTTATAACTTGCCTCTGTCTTTCAATTGCTAAATTTTTATTTTGAATTGGATTATATAAAGACGGAGCATTTGGGATTCCCTGCTAGCATAATTGATTCACTATCATTCATATCTTTTTGGTAATTTATTAAAATAACCTAAACTTGCTGACTTAACAGAATAAAATCCATTGCCAAAATATGAAGTATTCAAATATAATTCCAGTATTTCATCTTTATTATAGTTACTTTCTATGCTAAATGCCATAAAAATTTCTGCAACTTTCCTTACTATTTTCTTTTCTTGTGTAAAATAGATATTCTTGGCTAGTTGTTGGGTAATTGTGCTTCCTCCCCTCTACAAATTTCATTTTTTTTTTATATCATTTACAAATGCTCTTCCAATAGAAATGACATCTATCCCAAAATGTTTGTAAAATCTATGATCTTCAACTGATACAACTGCTTTTAAATATATTTGAGGCATATCATCAATTTTTGTATAATCTTCTTTTTTGCCTAATTGTTGTAATTTTATCCTTTAATGGCATTTTATTTATGGCATTCTTATACATTTGATAACCACTACAAATAAAATAACTTCCTATACAAATAAATATTAATAAAATTGTTATTGCAATCTTTTTTAACTAATTTCATATAATGCTAATCCCTTCTTTACTAAAAAAAGTAATTTATTGCAGTAATATTATCATTTTTTTATCATATAAGTCGTCATTCTAATATTACTCAATATTACAATTTTGTAATGTAATTTAATTATGTATCAAAGGCTATTTCATAATTTTAGAAATAACCTTTTTTATTTTAAAATATAGAATTAGTATTTCTATACTTAATTTTAAAATTGCAATTAGCATACTTACTCAGCCTTAAAGTAGTTAAATTACTCTGAGGATCAACATCTACAACTAACACTCTTTTTCCTTGTTTAGCCAATGCTACACCAAGATTAAAGGTTATTGTTGTTTTACCAACTCCTCCTTTCTTTTTAATTTAGCCACCTTAATTTAATAAGATGGCTATGTATTCCATTTCTGGCATAAAAAAAAAAAAGAACTGACCATTTTTAATCAGTTCAAATATGTTTAATAAATTTTATTTATGCTGCTGCTGATAGAACTTCAACTGCAAATTAGCCTTTTGTAAACTCTGGCTCCATATATTCCGGCTTGGCATATTGGGAATAATTCAGACCTTTGACTTGGTGAATGGCAATCAGTTCTTTCTCTTTGCTGATATTTTCATCCAGCAATAGCTGCAATTGAACGAAGTACAATTG
>VOFJ01003160.1_pt1 | contig 18508 bp, 25 predicted proteins | sample 5384081 | NCBI WGS metagenome assembly VOFJ01 (sample SAMN12384729, study PRJNA508395) | human gut metagenome | isolation source: healthy gut I | host: Homo sapiens
TTCGGCAAGAGTATCTTTTTGGTATGCTGCGTGCGTATTATGACATAGCACAAAAAGAAAAGTTCCAGAAACGCTTCGGCAATCTATGGATAGGCAGCCGCCCCTACCCCCCTGCAAGGAAAATTTCAGGTGGTGTATCTTGATTTCTCGCGCGCCAGTGGCGGAAGCGGTTCACTGGAAGAAAATTTCAATAACTATTGCGGCATGGTGATGGACCTGTTCGGCAAAGTGTATGAGCCTTATTATTTTCCCGGATTTGCACAAAGATGGAAGAACAGCCGACTTTGTCAGCAAGTTGAACTACCTGAACCTGCATGCGGCTGAATCCGGAATGCATCTTTTTATCTTATCGTCGATGAATATGACAACTTCACCAATGTGGTGTTGAACGAGCAGGGGCAAGGAAGTCTATCATGCTGACCCATGCTAGCGGCTTTTTACCGTGAAATCTTCAAGAAGTTCAAAGGAATGTTCAAGCGTATCTTCATGACCGGTGTCAGTCCCGTCACTCTGGACGACCTGACCAGCGGATTCAATATCGGCTGGAATATCAGCACCAAACATCAGTTCAATATGATGCTGGGCTTCAGCGAGACGGACGTGCGCACGATGCTTCAATATTATAAGGAGGCGGGAAAACTACCGGAAGAGGCGGACGTGGAAACGATGATTCAGGAGATGAAACCGTGGTATGACAATTACTGTTTCGCAGAAGAGAGTCTGGAACGTGACCCGAAGATGTTCAATTGTGACATGGTGCTTTACTATTTGCGCAACTATATAGATTTAGGTAAGTCTCCCAAGGAGATGATAGACCCCAATACCCGTACGGATTACAGCAAGATGAAGAAACTCATCCGTCTGGACAAGTTGGACGGCAACCGCAAGGGTGTATTACGCAAAATAACGGAAGAGGGGCAGATTATCACCACATTGACGACTACCTTTCCCGCTATTGATATCACCAAGCCGGAGATTTTTCCCAGTCTGCTCTTTTTATTACGGTATGCTTACCATCACTGCTACTCGGGGCAACTATCTGGTGTTGAGTATTCCCAATAATAACGTGCGTAAAGCAGTATTACGAATTTCTGTTGGAAGAATATCAGGATAACCGGCATATCAATCTGAATGATCTGGGCCTGATGTATTATGAAATGGCCTACGAAGGCCATTGGCGTGAAACAATGGAATTCATTGCCCATGCCTACAAGGAAAACTCTTCCGTGCGAAGCTCCATCGAAGGCGAGCGCAACTTGCAAGGCTTCTTTACTGCTTACCTGAGTACAAATGCCTATTACCTGATAGCTCCGGAACTAGAATTGAAATCACGGTTATTGTGACCTGTTTCTTATGCCTGACTTGATACGCTATGACGTGAAGCACAGCTATATCATCGAACTGAAATACCTCTCCACCAAGGATTCCGAAGCGAAAGCCGAAGCCCAATGGCAAGAAAGTTGCTGTAGAGCAAATAAAAGGTTATGCCGTTGGTGCTAAGGTGCGTCAGATGGTGCACGGAACCGAGTTGCATTGTATTGTGATGCAGTTTCGCGGATGGGAACTGGAACGGGTGGAGGAAGTCATGCAGAAATAAGCTCAATTTATACTGTCATTTCTCATTTTAGGCAAAATATATCTGTAATTCCCTTATTTCAACAAAGAGTTGTCTGATTGCCAGACTTTGTATGATAAACTAATTTATGCGCTAAATCTATATATTTAGCTTGGTAGGCATATATACTCACCACGTGGGCTTATGGTTGCTTACCTGTGGACTGGAAATATTTTAGACAGAAGAACATAAGAACAAAAAGTAAAGCAGTTATGTGTAATTATTATTGTAATAAAATAAGTGTTAAAGATGACTCAACCTATTAAAATGGATAAACAGATTTCTTAAACATTCCAAACGAAGAGTATGATTCTGTAATCTATTGATATATAAATATTTATCTTTTTATCTTTTTTCCCTTTAAAACCAACGACCTGTTGCACACACCGAGAAACAAAGTGTTCGACACCGAGAAACACATCGTTTCTCGGTGTCGAACAAATCGATAGATAAGGCTCGGAGTATAGAATAAACAAATCGTCCGTCTTTTTTCTATTTTATGGATTATTCCATAGATATATGCATCAATATATATTCCCATAATTACCCTATTGCATCTGAAATGTAATATTATAGAGTATGGTACCGATTTTAAACTAATTTTTGAAAAACAATCATTCCCCCCCGATGAAATGGTTTGATTTGGTGAAAAGTGAATATTTAATGGCTATTTTTTAAAATAACTCTTTTTTAAAAGCTACCCTACCTTTGTGACAAGAATGTTAGTCGGAAAAGTTATCCCGGTTCTTCATTCTTAAATCTAATGCCTGTGAGATTTATTTTATTCGCTAATAGAAATATGAATCTTTATTATTAAATGTAGTATTATGAAAAAAAAAAGAAGTTTTTATGAAGAAACAAAAGCTGCTTTGTTGTTCTTTTTGATGATGCTCCTGTTATTTCCTTCGGGAGCGTTTGCGCAGCAACAAATGATTAAAGGACAAGTGGTGGATGATAAGGGGAAACCATTATTGGAGCTACGGTCATGGTAAAAGGGGCAAAAGAAGGTACGTTGACCGATATTGACGGTAACTTTTCTGTCAAAGGTAAAGTCGGCAATACCTTATCTATCTCTTATGTCGGTTTTTCTCCTCTCGAAGTAAAAGTGACAAAACTTTGAAGGTAATCGTTTCATATTAAAGGAAGACTCGAAACTTCTTGATGAAGTCGTTGTGGTGGGTATGGACAAGCAGAAACGTAATACCATTACGGCTGCTGTGTCTACTGTAGCTTCCGATGCTATAGTCAATCGTCCTGTAACCGATTTGACCAGTGCCCTTCAAGGTAATGTAGCCGGTCTGAATTTTGTGACCGACGCAGCTCCTGACGGCGTTGGTGGTGAAACAGGCGCGGAAATCAAGTTCAATATCCGCGGTGTCGGTTCTATTAATGGTAACAGGGGGGCGAGCCTTATGTATTGGTGGACGGAGTGGAACAAAGCCTTCAGAACGTAAATCCAAATGATATCGAAACAATTAGTGTATTGAAAGACGCTTCTGCCGCTGCCGTATATGGTGCACGTGCCGCTTATGGTGTGGTATTAGTAACTACAAAAAGCGGTCGGCAGGAAAAGACACGGGTTTCTTATCGAGGCACAGTAGGTTTTAGTTCACCTATCAATATGCCGGAGATGATGAACTCTCTTGAGTTTGCTAAATATGTGAACGAACGGAATGATAATGATGGCGTGAATCATAAATTTTCTGACGCTCTTATAGAGAAGATGGAAGGATTCATGAAGAACCCCTATTCAGCAGAATTTCCAGGTATAGGTCCCAATCAAAACGGGACAGACTGGGCTTCTTCAATGGATGCGGTATATGCGAATACAGATTGGTTTGATTATTATTTTAAAGATACTGCTATTCGTCATTCACATAACCTGAGTGTAACCGAAGGTTCGGGAAAAGTTCAACTATTATGTAGGTTTGGGTTACACTTATCAGGATGGTTTACTTGACAAGGTAGATGATAACCTGAGCAAATATAATGTAAATACGAAATTCCAGATTATAGCCAATAAATGGTTGAAGTTCAATTTCAATAATAATATAACATTGAGTATCCTTAAAAGGTAGATGGTAAACCAGACCATCTTTTATGGAACTCTTGGACAAACAATACCAAATGCTCCTACTCATTATCCGATTGATTCGGAATATAATGATGCTTCTGAGTTCCGTTATCTAAAAGAATCCCATTATGTACAGAACCGCATATCCGATGCAATGTCTTTTTGCTGCTACCATTACCCCGTTACCGGGTTGGGATATTGTAGGGGAAATGAAAGTACGTTTTGATGTAGAAGACAACAGTTTCAAACGTGGATACCCTACAGTAGAAAAACCTGATGGAGAGTTAAAGGTTGACATAGGTACCAAAAAGCAGGGATATGTATATCCGGGTATGGAATGGAAGAATTCCAAATGGGGTTCTTATACTCGCGGTAATGCATTTAATTATTATCTTTTCTCCGAATGTATCGACATCTTACGTCCATACATGGGGAGAACACTACTTCAAGGCTATGGCAGGTTTTCAGATGGAGTTGCAGGAAAACTCCAATGGTTTCACTTATAAGGATGGAATTTTAGGTAGTGATATTTATTCATTTGCGAACCCAATGGTACATTGTCTGCCGGTGAAGACCGTACTCATTGGTCCACAATGGGTATGTATGCCAAGTTGAACTGGAATTATCAGGAGACATATTTTCTGGAGTTCAGTGGACGTTATGACGGTTCTTCCCGTTTTGCTGCGGGGCATCGTTGGGGATTCTTTCCCATCATTCTCTGCCGGTTATGATATTGCTCGCACAAACTATTTCAAATCATGGAATCTTCCATTTTCCCAGTTGAAGTTGCGTGTTTCTTACGGACGCTTGGGTAATCAGAATGGCGCGGATTGTATGATTATCTTGGAGTGATGGATTTGGTGTCAAACTCATCCAATGCTTGGTTACTGCCGGGAGTAAACGCCACTCCTGCCAAAGGAATGATTGCCAAAACTCCGAAAATGGTCAGTCCTATATTACCTGGGGAGAAGGTGGATAATGCCAATTTAGGTCTTGACCTGCTGTTATTGGATAACCGTCTGACAATAACTGCTGATATTTACCAGCGTACAACGCATGATATGATTGGTCCGGCTGAAGCAATTCCGGCTATCGGAGGTATCAGTAAAGACGACCGTGCAAAAAAGTAAATAATGCGACTCTCCGTAATCGTGGTTGGGAGTTGTCCGTCAATTGGCAGGATCAATTGAAATGCGGATTCAGTTATGGTGTCGGTTTTAATATATCCAATTACAAGGCAGTAGTCACGAAGTATAATAATCCTGAAGGACTGATATTCAATAACCATACCGGTCTGGCACGTAACAGAGGGTATTATGAGGGAATGGACATCGGTGAGATTTGGGGATATGAAGCTAATGATCTTTTCATGACTAACCGTGAAGTGGATGAATATTTGAGAACGGTAGACCTTAGCTTCTTTAAAAGCTGACAACCAGTGGCAACGCGGTGACGTAAAATATATCGACTCCAATGGTGACGGGAAGGTAGACCCGGGAAAAGGAACTTTGGCGGATCATGGTGATTTGAAAGTAATCGGTAATACAACCCCTAAATATTCTTTCGGTATTAATCTGAATGCAGGCTATAAAGGATTTGGAATATCAGGCTCTTTTCCAGGGAGTAGCCAAGAGACAATTCCCGATGGCAGGTGCTACTTACCTGTATGGAGGAAATTGTTACTTCAAAGAGCATCTTGATTATTTCAATGCATGGCATCCTGATGGATATTTACCACGCCTGACAGATAATTCTAAAGACAAAGAAGTGAATATAGGCTATAATACAACTCGTTATTTACTCAATGCAGCTTATATGCGTCTGAAGAACTTGACAGTCTCTTATTCTTTCAAACCACAATTGGTGGAAAAGATTGGCTTGAGTAATTTGAAAGTATATTTCACTTGCGATAATCTGTTTACAATTTCAAGTTGCCGCAACAGTTTGACCCTGAAACACTGAATCAGGTGAATGGTTGGGTAGGAGGTAGTAATGCTTCTGCTCCCGCCCTTACTTCACCGCTGACTGCAAATGGTAACGGGCGAGTTTACCCATTGAACCGGAACTTTGTATTTGGAATTGACATCACATTTTAATTAGAGAGGAACATCATGAAAAAAGAAAAATAATTATACTGACTGCTTTTTATAGGGCTGGTGTTGTCCGCTTGTTCCGACTTTTTGGATCGGCAACCGTTGACAATGCCTGAAAACGAAGGCTTCCTGGCTGGTCGCGAACAAGTAGAGAACTATATCAATGCTTTATATACTTCATTGCCGGCTCCGACGCAATATGGAATGAGTGTCCGTGGTGAAGAGGTGAACAGCGATAACATTTTGGCTGAAAAATATGACAGACGCCTGAATGGTGAGAATAATCAGTTCAGTGGCTCGACCGATTGGGAAAAAGGCTATCAGAACCTGCGTAATGTCAACTACTTCTTTCACTATTATAAAGTTGATGCAGGACTTGAGACTGCTGAAGTACTCTCGCTTAGAGGAGAAGCCTATTTTTTTGCGTGCTTATTGGCATTTCTACCTGCTCACCCGTTTTGGAGATATACCTATAATGGATGATTTTTGGGATGAAAAACGCTACGGTAGCCGGCTTACAGAAACCTGCGTCCAAGCGTGCGGATGTTGCCCGTTTTATATTGAATGACTTAGCTGCCGCTATCGGTGAAATTCCGGAAGCACGTGCAAATTTATTTACGCGTAGTAAATATCAGGGACTGCGTATCAGTAAGGAGGCCGCTACTATTTTGGCTATGCGGGTGGCGCTTTATGAAGGTTCGTGGGAGAAATACCACAAAGGTACTAAGTTTGCAACGGAAGACAATTCTACGGAATTTTTTCAGGAAGTATTGAACTGGGGAGACCAGCAACTTTTTTACTGCTGGCTTGACATTGAATACGAAAGACACTGATAAGGAGTATGTAAATACCGAAGATGCTTTTTGCACACTTATTTAATAAGGAAGATCTTTCTCAAATACCGGAAGCTCGTTCTGTGGAAAAAAGTATTCAGTGGCTGATGGTGTCTTTCATAATTTGGGTGGTTTACTCGCTTCAGGAGCAGTAGATAATAGGGACCGTCCTACCTGTCAAAGTCATTGGTGGATAACTATTTAAATGCCGATGGAACTTTTATTAATCCCAAAGACGAGAAGTTCAAGGATTTTAATGAAACATTTGAGGGACGGATGCGAGACTTCTCGTTACAGTAATGCATACCGGATGTAAATATCGCTCTAATGCAGGTTCTTCTTCCAATAAGCCGATGAATGTGAGGGCTTATGATGCGACCCAGGCACTGATGATGAAATGAAAGAAAAGAATAAAGATATTGTCTCTCCTAACTTGAACGGCGACGGTAATAGCAAGAGTGTTACCGGATTCCATATCAGATTAGGTATTGACACTACTTATGTGGAAGCGAATACGCAGACTGGCACTATCCTGTTCCGGTATGCGGAAGGATTACTTTGTTATGCTGAAGCAGCGGCAGAATTGGACAAATGGAGCGACGATGTATTGAACAAAACATTGAAACCCTTGCGCGAAAGAGCAGGCGTGACATGGATAGAGCCGCAAGCAGATGCTAATTTCCCATTTACCGGGCTTACTCCCTTGATACAGGAAATTCGTCGTGAAAGACGTTCGGAACTGGCACTTCAGGGATTCCGTCTGGACGATCTGATGCGTTGGGCGGAAGCCGGAACATTGAAAGGAATCAACGGTCGTGGCAGGGGGTGCATATCTGGGCGAAGAGAGTGTCCTTTACAAAAGCTTTTCACCCAAAGGGCGCGAATCATTGGAATTGGTATTGAAAGATAACGACGGGTGGATGGATCCGTTACAGCAATATTTGCCTGAGGGTTACCTTTTCGACCTGAACCGGGATTATTTATTACCGATACCACCGGATGAACTGCAATTAAACCATGAATTGAAACAGAATCCGGGCTGGGGAGATGTTAGCGAATAAGTATCTCAATTTAATAAATTACACAATTATGATAAAAAGAATACTATATACATTTTTACCTGTTTGCCTGCTTTCAATAGGTTTTGCAGGGTGCGAGGACGATGCGGTAGAACCACTGCCGGAAACTGTACCTTTAATAGTGGAATCAAGTGCCAAGAGCCTTTTGTAATGGGTGAAGAGCTTTACCCTTACTTTGAAAGTGAATGACGCTAAGAATCCGGAACGTGTGACAAACGAAGATTTTGATATTTATCTGACTGCTAAGGACGGAGAAAAAAGATGTATCAAAGACAGCCTTTAAAGCATTTCCTTCAATGGTTTACCTTCCCGAAGGGGAGTCAGTTCTTTGATATAAAACTACCGATTACAGAAAGTGGAATTAAGCCCAAACAAAAGTTGTATGTGAATGTAATGTCGTTTGTACGTGGCTATACGGTGACTAATCCAACTCAATCGATTGTTATTTCTGATCTCCATTACACAGTTGTATCAATAAAAAATAATTCGGACAGGGTTATTGACGAAGGTGATGAGTTTACTATTTTGGCAGAAGTTCCTGTGCCGGTCACGGATGATATGGATATCCATATCACTGTACCTGATGAGCAAAAAGATTTCTATGTAACGTTACCCCCCGTCACATTGACGATAAAGGCAGGAGAAAAATCTGCAGAAGTGAAAGTTAAAACTAAACACAATATGGAACCTACCAAAACGGAAACGTTGACTTTGAATTTTACGACCGTTTCTGCAGTTCATCCGTTGGATAATGAAACATTGGAAATTACGATGAAGGACCTCGAAGGCTGAAAAAGGGAGATGGGATTCTTGATGAGCGTTGGGTTTACGAACGTCCGGGAATTGCATTTGCTTCAAGTGGCAGGTTGGCAGCAGCCAAGACACAATATGGAGATGATAAGGTTGTTGAAATGAAAGAACTGGATCCGCATCCCAATACAGATTTAGCTACGGCAGGCTGGAAGTTCTACAATGCATGGGAATTCCATAGTTTCGGAAATACAGGTGATATGTGGAATACTAATGGTGCAGGTAATTCATGGGGTAATAAAGTTCCTCTGTTTGTTTTTGGCAGATCGTAATACGGTGATTGTACAGAATCATGCGGCTTGTGTCAATGTGCAATTCTCTAATATAACCGATCAAGGATATCTGAAGATGATAGAAATGAAAGTTCCGTCGAAGGGTACAGGTAGGCCGGCAGCAGGAAAAGATAGGGATTATGGTACTGCTGCTTTCTATGGATGTGGAGTTAATACTACATATAAAGCTAATAGTCAGTTAATATCAGAAGGTTGCAGAATGGAAATTCGTGCCCCGGCTTCGTGGTGAGAAAAATGGCTTTAACATGGGGATTTGGCTGATATCTGATGAGTCGGGTAAATATAATACTTACACGGAAGTTGATATTCTCGAAAATCCGACAGGTCCTGTTACAGGAAATAAAGCGCATCAGACATTCCATACGGGAAGTTCAGGAACCGATAAAAAACTCAAACTGCAAATCATACGATAAATATAAATGAATGGAACATTTATTGGTTTGAGTGGCGTTCTGATTCGGAAGTCGCACTGGGCATTAATGGGCAAGAGACTGTATGCTATAAAAAAAGGCTGATTGTCCTGCAGGCTATTGGACTTTTTACAGATGAACAAAACTTAAATGGGTTGAAATTTATTCTTACCATGGGAGCACCTAATAAATGGGGGCTTGGAGGTGGAACTGAGGTTAATGGTGTATGGTCTCCTGATGCCGGCTGGGATTCTGGTTTTGCAAGCTATGATAATTATGAACGGGATCGTGATAATAATGCTATTCCTCGTTTGGAAATAGATTGGGTTCGTACTTATATAAATAAATCTTCAGTAGCAGAGTATGACCAAGGTAGAAATAGGCATACAGGAACGAAGTTTTATTAATTCTTAGTTGCCCTTAATCAAATTTCGCAAGTGCCTTATTCAGTCTTCAATAAAAAGGGGCAAAGAGGTACTTTGCGATTTTTTAATAAATAAACTGACTGTCAAACCATGACGAAATACATCTTAATCATTTGTATGCTGTTTGCATCCATATCGGGTGCATGCGCGGACAACTTGACATCACCCCTGTTTCAATAGTTCCCCGTCCGGTGCAGGTCGTGCCGGGCGAGGGTAACTTTCACCTTCTCCGCCCGAACCTTGTTTTCGGTAGAGAACCATGAGCAGGCTGTCATCGTCCGCAACTTTATAAACTTATTCAAGAGAAGTTCGGGAATAACCCCACAGTTGGCAATAGGTAGCAGTGAGAAGAGTCATGTCCGTTTTACGACTGACTCTTTTCTTTAAAAAAGCGAAGCCTACCAGTTGGAGATTACCCGGAGCAGATACAAGTAAAAGCATCGGATATAAAAGGCTTTTTCTATGCATTGCAGACCATCCGCCTGCTGTTGCCGTCGGCTGTCGAAGGCAACCGTCGGGTTGAGAATATCCAATGGAGCATTCCCGCGGTAACCATTCAGGATGAACCGCGCTTCGGCTATCGGGCATTGATGCTGGATGCCGCCCGCTTCTTCATTCCCAAAGAGAACGTGTTGCGTATCATCGACTGCATGGGCATGCTCAAAATCAATACGCTTCATTTCCACCTCACGGATGATAACGGCTGGCGGGTAGAAATCAAGAAATATCCCCGCCTGACGGAAGTGGGTGCATGGAGAGTGAACCGCATGGATGTTCCTTTCTATTTCCGCCGTAACGCCGAACCGGGAGAACCGACCCCTATCGGAGGATTCTATACGCAGGAAGACATCAAGGAAATGGTGGCATACGCTGCCGACCGCCAGATAGAGGTTATCCCCGAAATAGATATGCCCGCCCACAGCAACGCCGCACTGGCTGCCTATCCGCAACTGGCTTGCCCTGTGGTGAATAGTTACATTGGAGTCATTCCGGGCTTGGGCGGAGGAAGTTCGGGAGTGATTTACTGTGCCGGAAACGACAGCGCCTTTACATTTCTGCAAGATGTTCTGGACGAAGTGATGGCAATCTTCCCTCGCGATATATTCATTTGGGAGGAGATGAGGCGCAGAAAGGATTCTGGAAGAAATGCCCGCTTTGCCGGCAGCGCATGAACAAAAGAGCATCTTGCCGACGTAGAAGATCTGCAAGGTTATTTCATGAAACGGATGAGCGACTATGTACGCAGCAAGGGACGCGAAGTGATAGGTTGGGACGAACTGACAAACAGCAGTTTCCTGCCCGAAGGCGTTATTATTCAAGGTTGGCGCGGACTCAGCGCGGCTGCCTTGAAAAGCTGCTGAAAAAGGACACCGGTTCATTATGACTCCTGCCCCGCATCATGTACCTGATCCGCTATCAGGGCCCGCAATGGTTTGAACCCCAGACCTATTTCGGCAATAACACACTGAAGGACGTCTACGATTACGAACCTGTGCAGGCGGACTGGAAACCGGAATATGCTTCCTTACTTATAGGCGTACAGGCATCCCTATGGACGGAGTTCTGCAACAAACCGGAAGATGTGGACTATCTGCTCTTTCCCCGTCTGAGCCGCCCTTGCGGAAGTGGCATGGACGAAGAAAGAACGCAAGGATTGGACTTCATTCCTGAAAAGGACTGGATGTCTATAATGAACATCTGACAGCTAAAGGTATCGTCTACGCCCGTTCGATGTACAACATCCAGCATACGGTCACTCCAAACGACGGGATGCTCGAAGTGAAACTGGAATGTATCCGCCCCGACATGGAGATACATTATACGACGGATGGAAGCGAGCCTACGGCAACTTCACCGCTCTACGAAAAAATAGTGCCTGTAAAAGAGCCGCTTACACTGAAAAGTGCTACTTTTGCGCAAGGCAGGCAGATGGGAAAAACATTGATACTCCCTGTCCGGTGGAACCTGGCTACCGCCAAACCTGTATCGGGAGACAGTCCGTCTGTAAAGCTCCTGACGAACGGAATACGTGGAAGCTTGAAATATTCGGATTCCGAATGGTGCACTTGGAATGATAATGATTCCGTCTCTTTTACAATTGACCTGCTGAAGCCGGAAACGCTGAACACATTGACATTGGGCTGCATCACGAACAATGGGATGGCTATCCATAAGCCGTCGTCCGTGAAAGTGGAAGTTTCGGATGACAACTCTAGTTTCTGCGAAGGCTGCCATGCGGAGTTTCACGCCCGAAGAGATTTTTCGTGAAGGAAACTTTTATAGAAAACTTGCCGTTGAAGCTCGAGAGGTACACAAGCGCGTTACGTACGTGTGACAGCCAAAGGCCGGGAGTTTGTCCGGCATCTCATGTACGGTACCGGGACAGGTGTCGAGAATCCTTTTTGACGAAATGATACTGGAATAAGGCAAAGGGTACAAACATGAATAAAGCGACATTGGATAAAACGATAATCAAGTTTATACAAAAGCTATACTTATGAAAAACAAATTACCGGAAAACAATTCCATCCGTCTTGCCTCATTGGATATTCTAAGAGGTTTCGATTTATTTCTCCTGGTCTTTTTTTTCAACCTGTATTCGTGGCATTGGCACGGCAGATGAATATGTCATTTCTCGATAGCATACTTTATCAGTTTGACCATGAGGTTTGGGAGGGATTCCGTTTCTGGGATTTGGTAATGCCGCTTTTCCTCTTTATGACGGGGAGCTTCCATGCCGTTCTCACTATCGAAGTATATAGGGACTACGGGGAAGTTATTGCCTGTGTATCGGAGAATCCTGAAGCGTGTTTTTCTCCTGTTTATCTTCGGAATGATTGTTCAGGGAAACCTGCTCGGTCTGGACGCCACGCATCTTTATTTGTATTCCAATACATTGCAGTCTATTGCTGTCGGTTATCTTATTGCTGCGGTCATTCAGTTGCACTTCCCGTTCAAGTGGCAGGTAGGGATAACGTTGCTACCCTTCTCGTCTACTGGGTTCCGATGACGTTTTTGGGGGATTTCACACCGGCGGGGGAACTTTGCGGAACAAGTGGACAGATGCGTTTTAGGGCGATTCCGTGACGGTGTTTTCTGGAATGAGGACGGAACCTGGAGCTTCTCGCCATCCTACAACTATACATGGATGTGGAGCAGCCTGACATTCGGAGTGACCGTCATGCTCGGAGCGTTTGCCGGAAAGATAATGAAAGAGGGCAAGGCAAATCGGAAAAAGGGTGGTGCAGACGTTGCTAGTTGTCGGACTTGCTCTTGTTGGCCTGGCGTTACTGTGGAGTTTGCAGATGCCTGTTATCAAACGTATCTGGACAGGCAGCATGACCCTGCTTTCCGGCGGCTATTGCTTTCTGCTGATGGCATTGTTCTATTACTGGATTGATTATAAAGGATATACCCGGGGATTGAACTGGCTGAAAGTGTATGGCATGAATTCCATTACGGCGTATCTGCTGGGCGAAGTTGTGAATTTCCGTTGCGTTGCCGCTTCGGTCAGTTACGGGCTCGAACAATATCTGGGTGGTTATTACTCCGTATGGCTTACCTTCGCCAATTATCTGATTGTCTTTCTCCTGTTGCGGGTGATGTATAAGCGCGGATTATTTTTTAAAGGTTTGATAAATGAAAGAATAAAAATAGTATGATTAAACGAATATATTTGCTGTTGATGTTGTTTGGAGGATGTTTGTTTTCCATGAGGGCAGCTGTAAGGGAAGAGATTTATGTCAATCATATAGCAGATACTGTGGAGATTGGCAATGAATTCCTCGCTCGCAAGTTTTCTGGTGAAGAATGATAAAGTCCGCACGTGCATGATTGAAAATAAGCGTATGGGGAAGGAAGTTTCCCGTATTATTCCCGAAACCATTTCGGAGGATTTTTTATCATCCGTACGTTGAGTGCGGATTCGGTCGTTGCGGATATTCATTCTTCTGATCTTTTCTTTGCAGAGAGTACAGGTCACGGATGAAGGGAAGAACGGCAAGAAGCTGGTTTTCCATTATAAGGGCTTCCGCCATCAGGGAGGTGGACTGGCAGGTGGACATGGTTCTTACATTGGAGGAAGGGAAGCACTATATGAGGAAATATCTGGAGATTACCGTCCCCGATTCGCAACGCCATCTGGCGCGTCTGGATTATATTGATTTCGAGCCGATGAGCCTTCCCGAAGGATATGCTGTCTGGACGCATCCGGTGATGGAACAGGGAGTGGGCGGTGTCAGCGGATATTACATCTCTTTGGGGCAACCGGTGTACATACAGGGCATGTTCTTCGGACTTGAATTTCCGGCTTCGGAGACGGAGATTGAGGGTGATCGGAAAGTACGTATCCGCTATTATTCGGGAAAGAGCCTTTTGAGATGCTTGCTTCGAAGGAAGGTCTGGCGGACAGCGGGACGTTTACCACCTGGAAAGAAGTGACCGGTGCCACCCGCAGTACGGATATGGATGTCATTCAGACGGACTTTTTCAGTTATATCCATGATATTTCCGTTCCGGTCGACTTCCGTATCCAGTACAATTCATGGTATGACTTTATGCTCGACATCAACGAGAACAATATCCTCGACTCTTTCCGTGAAGTGGAACGCGGACTGACGCAGAACGGAGTTCGTCCGATTGACTCTTATGTGGTGGACGACGGTTGGAATGCTTACGGTCCGTGGCAGGAAGAGAACAACGGCCAAATTCTGGTCGTTCAACAGCAAATTCCCGAACGAACTGTCCACCCCTTCAATTTGTCACACCGTTTGTCCTCTAATTTCGGATTGTGGCTGGGCCCCCGCGGAGGTTATAATTATTATATCAAGTTCGCGCGGTTTCTGGAAGAAAACGGGAATGGAAAACTGAACTGCAACTCAAGTGATATTTGCACCAACCATAAGGTGTACTGCGAGAAACTGAAAATTTTTTTCTGGACTGCCAGCAACGGTTTGACGTGAATTACTGGAAACTGGACGGTTTTCTGGTTCGTCCGCCGCAACCCGACCCGCAGGGGAATTATATCTCCGGCGGTTATCAGGGAATGTGTTATGTCACCGAGCATTGGGAACGTTGGATTGATATATTTCAGGCGATGCGCGACCAGCGCGGGGCGAAAAAGGAATGATTTGTGGATTAACCTGACGTGTTATGTCAACCCCCAGCCCGTGGTTCTTGCAATGGGGAAACTCCGTGTGGATGCAGAACTCGCAGGACATCGGGCGGTTGAACGTAAAAAACGCCCGTCACAGCTTTTGACCAACTTTTGTCTTACAGGGACGACCGTTATTTCGATTTTGTGAAGACACGCGTTCCAGTTCCCTTTGGCGCATCTTTATAACCACGACCCGATTTATGGCAATACCCGCCAATCTCGCCGGAAAGATGGATGATGATGAATTCCGCACTTACCTGATGATGATGGCTACCCGCGGCAGTGCTTTCTGGGAACTTTATTATAGCTATAACATGATGAACGAGGGGCAGAAATGGGTGATAAATGCCGATGTACTGCACTGGATTAACGACAACTATGAGACTCTGAAACATGCTAAACTGATAGGACAGACTCCCGCAAAGGAACTCCTTACGGCTATTCGGCATGGTCGGGACAGGAAGGGATTATTTCTGTCCGCAACCCGTCCGATGAAGTGAAAGAGTTTACCTTCCCGCTCGACCGCACTATCGGAATGCCTGAAGGATTGAAAGGATTGCATCGTACCTATGTGTGGGCGTACCGGACGGATGAACAGAAGGCAGAGGACACGGAGAACCATTTGTTTGATTATGGCGGACAAATCTCCCTTAGTTTGCAGCCGGGTGAAGTGCGGATTTGGAAATTCAGTACCGTGCCTGATAAGGAAGCCCCTGCTCTGCGGATAGTGAAGACCACCTCTCCGACTTCCCCTGACGGTCGGTTCTTAATGAGCCTGTGATACTGAAAGACGGAATATTTTTTCCGTTTCGGGAAATGAGGTAACCGCTACTTCGCTTTCAGCGGACAGGCGTGTCGTGACACTAACATTGGCTCGTGAAATGAGAGAAGATGATAAATACCGCCTGAATATTTCGGGAGTGACAGATGACGCAGGAAATACGGAAGCATTGCGCACCGCTTTTTTCTATTTCGAGAATCAGGAGATACCTGTTTTGACAGGAGTCAGTGGCAGCGGGGATTTTAATCTGTCTTTCTGTTTGAAAACCGATAAGAACGCTGTTTCCCTTGTTGCGTCAGGGAAAAAGACATTTTTGGTGGATTTGGATGCGGAAGGGCGGCTTGTATTCGTGGTAAAAGGGTTGAAAGTCGTATCCGGACAGGCTGTTGATGATGATAAAGAGCGCATTGTGTCTTTATGCCGTGAAAAAGAATGGAATGTTGAAAATCTATCTGAATGGTGAATTGGAGCAGTCGGTTTATGATGTGGCAATAGTGAATCCGAATATTAAAAGCAACTCCGGTTATTGTAAATGCTTCATTAGAGAATACTCTCGGACAGTTGAAGATTATGAATCGTGCGCTTGATTATAAAAGAAAACAAGAACATGGTTCTGAAATAAAAGAGGTTGTGACTGTATCAAATAGAGGTCAGCATGATAGAATAAATGATGATAATATCCTGTTTGCAGGAGATATAGATGCTGTGTGTTGGATATATAGATCCAACACGCAGGTCATATATGCCGTACACATTGGATCTATATGTCCAATACGCACGGTATATGGCTTACAGGCTTACAAGTAGCTGATAAACAGCACTATTTTACCAGACTTTTTGCCCTCTCCAATGCTACATTGATATTCGGGCAGATATTCTCTTTTCCCAGCAACTCGTAGAATCCGGCTTTTTCCAGTACATTATGCACGTTCTCGTTGACTCCGGAAAGGATAACGGTAGTCTTTTTCCTTCTGTGACATTTCGCAGAGAGTAGTCAGGTTGTGAATCCCTGTGGAATCGATGAACGGAACTTTTCTCATACGGATGATACGTACTTTCGGGCGGTCTCCCAGTTGTGTCATGGTCTCTTCAAACTTTGTAGCGATACCGAAGAAGTAAGGGCCGTTGATCTCGTATACTTCTATTCCTTTGGGATGATCATGTTCTCTTCGTTGACGGCGATGTCCGATTCTTTATTCGGGTCGATTTCATCCGTGATGACGGAGATTTCAGTTGTCTCCATTACGCGTTTCATGAAGAGTACGCAGGCGATGATTAGTCCTACCTCGATGGCGACTGTCAAGTCGAAGATAACAGTGAGGAAGAACGTAATCAGCAGTACGGTAACATCGGACTTCGGGTTTTTCAGTAAAGCCTTGAAGACGCGCCAGCCGCTCATATTATAAGATACGATGACTAACACTCCGGCAAGGCAAGCCATGGGGATGTACTGTGCAAGCGGCATCAGGAAAAGAAGAATCAGGAGCAGGACTACTGCATGAATAATTCCGGCTATCGGTGTCTTCCCACCGTTGTTGATGTTCGTCATCGTACGGGCAATAGCTCCGGTAGCGGGGATACCTCCGAACAGTGGCGCTACGATATTTGCCGCGCCCTGCGCGATAAGCTCCGTGTTGGAATCATGACGGTCGCCAATCACACCATCGGCTACCGTGGCGGACAAGAATGATTCGATAGCTCCCAGCACTGCAATCGTGATAGCTACCGGAAATAGATTTTTGATAGCTTCCCAATCCAGAGCCGGTACAACGGCATCCGGTAATTCCGACTTGATAGTGAAGCGGTCGCCTATCGTCTGGATGCAGTCGATTCCTCCGAAGGTTTTCATCAGATAGACGGCACAGTGACAACGACGATTGCTATCAGCGAGCCGGGAATTTTTTTGAGAACTTCGGAGTGATAGCGATGATAATAAATGCTGACAACGCTCACGATAGTATTCCACCAGTTGATTGTATCGAAGTGACGGAAATAAATCATCCACTTCCCGACGAAAGTCTCCCGGCACTTTCTCCTCTCCGAAAGATAAACCGAAAATATCGGCGATTTGGGTCGTGAAAATAGTGACAGCGATACCGCTGGTAAATCCGACGATGATAGGATAAGGGATGAACTTGATGACTGCTCCGAGCTTGAAGACTCCTAATAATACAAGGAGTACGCCTGCCATAAGCGTTGCCACAATCAGTCCGGCTTCGCCATATTGCTGGATGATGCCGTAGATGATCACAATGAAAGCTCCTGTCGGTCCACCGATCTGGACTTTGCTTCCTCCCAGCAGAGAGATGATAAATCCGGCAATAATAGCAGTGATAATACCTTTCTCGGGCGATACTCCCGAAGCAATACCGAAGGCGATAGCCAGTGGAAGTGCTACGATGCCTACAATGACGCCGGCCATTAGGTCCGCCATAAACGTTTCTTTCGAATAATTCTTTAGACAAGAAACCAGTTTGGGTTTAAATTCAAATAACTTCATTTCTATGAATTATTATATGTAATCTGCTCTTTTGTAAAGTAGAGGTTGCAAAATTACGCAAAATAATCGAGATAAGTATGTTTGGAACATGCTATTTGATTGTTGATAGGTTTTATCTATGAGTCGATAGTTTTTATTCATTAAGAAAAGGGAGCTTATTACGAACAAATCGCTTATATTTGCGTTATAAATAGTACGACAAGTTACGTTTGGTAATAACCAATTTTTAAAATACCTTAATTCCGCAACACTTTGATTTAACTTTATTTATAAGTTCCTGAGCAACAAAAAGTTGCTCAGGATTTTTGCCATGTCAGATTTTTTCACTTATCTTAGTGTTGCAAATCAAAACAAGCGTAAATCGTAACAAGACATGGCAAAGGTACTAATAAAATCCGAAAAACTCACACCTTTTTGGAGGAATTTTTCAATCATGGAGC
>VOFJ01000166.1_pt1 | contig 18504 bp, 41 predicted proteins | sample 5384081 | NCBI WGS metagenome assembly VOFJ01 (sample SAMN12384729, study PRJNA508395) | human gut metagenome | isolation source: healthy gut I | host: Homo sapiens
CCATATTTCCACATGGTTTTGAAATATCTATTCCTGCTCCTATTGCTGCTGCTATTGGTTCTTCTATTAAATATACTTTTCTTGCTCCTGCTTGTGATGCTGCATCAATAACGGCCTTTTTTTTCTACTTCTGTTACTTGTGAAGGAATACATATCATAATTCTTGGTGCAAATATAAAATTACCACAAACACGGTTTATGAAATATTTTAACATTTTTTCTGTTACTGTATAATCTGAATTACGCCATCTCTTAAAGGTCTTGTTGCTATTATATTTCCAGGTGTTCTTCCAAGCATTCTTCTTGCTTCTTTTCCTACTGCTAATACTTCTCCTGTATTATTATCAACTGCAACTACAGAAGGCTCTCTTAGCACTATTCCTTTACCTTTAGCATAGGCAATTACGGTTGCTGTAAACCTAAATCTATTCCTATATCTTGTCCATACTTAAACATTTGAATCTTTCCTTTCGACAAAGTATATTTCATTTTTGTTACGTTTTCGTTACAATTATATTACAAAGTAATCAAAATAGCAATCTATTTTTTTCAATATTTTTAGTAAAAAAATAGAATATGTTTTTACATACTCTATTTTTTCCATGTTTTACTTAGTTTATACAAATAGGCGTCCTAAAAGTAACAATTGTAATATTCCTGCTGGTCCAAATGCTGGAGTAACTTCTAGTTCTTCTGGGTTTGCTTTTAGTAAATCGTCCTCTCCTGCCATTGAAACTTTTACATTACTTACATTATCATATTTAAAACCTAATTCAAATTGTTTTTCTTCATTTACTTCTAATCCATCTATTTTCAAGTATTTAGTTCCTACATTAACTTCTCTTGGTGTATAAAAAGTCAAATCTTATGTATTTATCTGTAATTTTTTCTTGTGTAGTATTTTTAATAGTACCTTTTTTACATTTCCATTTACATTTGATGCTTCTGCTACATTTATTGTTACTTGTGGTGTTTCTATATTTACTTCATATTTTTTCCATTGGTTGATATAATGACTTAGTGTATAAGTATATCATTATATCTGAAAATACGAAGACTGTTATAAATAATAGTAAGTAACACAAAAATACTTTTATTCTAGGTCTACTATTAAATATCCATATTGATAAATAATCGCTCATATATACTCCTCTTTCTTTTTATTTTATAGTTTTCTAAATACCCCTGCTACTTTTCCTAAGATTTCGCATGTTGGTACAATTATTGGATCCATTGTACTATTTTGTGGTTGTAATCTAATATGGTCTTTTTCTTTATAGAAAGTTTTTACTGTTGCTTCATCTCCAATTAGTGCTACAACTATTTCTCCATTTATTGCTGTGTTTTGTTTTTTAACTAAAATATAATCTCCATTTAAAATTCCTGCTTCAATCATACTTTCGCCACGAACTGTAAGGCATAAAGCTTTCACTATTTCCAACAAAATCAATTGGGATAGGGAATGTATCTGTAATATTTTCTACAGCTAAAATTGGTTCTCCTGCTGTTATTTTTTACCAATAACAGGTACTTCAACCATTTCTCTACCTGTATAATAGTTTTTTGTCTTCATGTTTTTTTAACTGGTTCTCCGTCTCCACCTTTTTTTAATAGACGTAAAGTTCTACCTTTTTGGTCTTTTTTTTAATATAACCTTTTTCAGATAATTTTGCTAAGTATCCATGTACTTTTGCTGTTGATTTTAGTCCTACTGCTTTTCCTATTTCTCTTACAGATGGTGCATATCCGTTTTCTTCAACTTGTTTTTGAATAAATTTTAATATTGCTTTTTCTCTTTTATTTACTGCCATTGGATCTTTTTTTCTAGCCAAAATAACATCACTCCTTATTTATTTGTTTAATTGGTTAATATAACCATTTTTCATATCCTTTTATATAATAACACACAAAACAAAAAAATGTCAAACAAATATTTGACATTTTCTGTTTTTTAATTTTATATTTCTTTATGCTGTTTCTGTTTTTTTAGTTGTTGCCTGTCTTTTGGCTTTTACTGGTTTTACTTCTGGTACCTCTCTATTATTGTTTATAATAATCTTTGAGGTTCTCCATTTTCTACAGTTGCTTTAGTTATTATACATTTTTCTATCTTAGGATTAGAAGGAATTTCGAACATTATGTCTCTCATAATTTCTTCTATAATAGAACGTAACCCTCTAGCCCCTGTTTTTCTTTCTATTGCTTTGTCTACTATTGACTCTAGAGCTTCTTTTTTTCAAATTCAAGTTCAACATTGTCTAGCTTGAATAGTTTTTGATATTGTTTTACTAATGCATTTTTAGGTTTTGTTACAATATCAATTAAAGCTTCTCTGTCTAATTCTTTGCAACGTGGCTATAATTGGTAATCTACCTACAAATTCTGGTATTAAACCAAATTTTAATAAATCTTGTGGTAGTAATTGTTCAAATACTTTGTATTTGTCTATGTCTTTGTTGCTTTTTTCTATTTTTGCTCCAAAGCCTATTGATTTTTGACCAATTCTATCTTTTACTATTTTTTCAAGTCCTTCAAATGCTCCACCACAAATAAATAGTATATTTGATGTATCTATTTGTATAAATTCTTGGTGTGGATGTTTTCTGCCACCTTGTGGTGGTACAGATGCAACAGTTCCTTCTACAATTTTTAGTAAGGCTTGTTGTACTCCCTCTCCACTAACATCTCTTGTAATTGATGGATTTTCTGATTTTCTTGAAATTTTGTCTATTTCGTCAATATATATAATACCTTTTTCTGCTCTTTCAATGTCATAGTCAGCTGCTTGGATAAGTTTTAATAAAATGTTTTCTACATCTTCTCCAACATATCCTGCTTCTGTTAATGTTGTTGCATCAGCAATTGCAAAAGGTACTTGCAAGATTTTTGCCAATGTTTGTGCTAATAAAGTTTTACCACACAGCCTGTTGGTCCTAGTAATAAAACATTACTTTTTTTGTAACTCTACATCATCTGGTTCGTCTTGATGATTTATTCTTTGTAATGGTTGTATACTGCAACAGATAGTGTCTTTTTAGCTTCATCTTGGCCAATTACATATGAATCTAAAACCTCTTTTATTTCAGTTGGTTTAGGTAATTCGTCTCCCACTTTGGTTGTATACGTAATTTCGGCATCTTCATATATTTCTTCTTCTAAAATATTATTACATACCTTTATACATTCATCACAAATATATACTCCAGGTCCTGCAATAATTCTGCCTACTGCTTCTTGTGATTTACCACAAAAAAGAGCATTTTACACCTTTAGTTTTATTTGCCATTTTTTAGCTAATTTCCTTTCCATTTTATATAATTAAACTCTTTTTTTCCATAATACCATCAATAAGTCCATATTTTAGTGCTTCTTCTGCTGTCATATAATTATCTCTTTCAGTATCTTTGTTAATTACTTCTAATGGTTGACCAGTTCTTTCACTTAAGAATTTATTTAATTTTTCTCTTGTTTTAACCATATGGTCTGCATGGATTTTAATTTCTGTTGTTTGGCCAGATAAGCCGCCACCACCAATTAGTGGTTGATGGATTAAAATTTCTGCATTTGGTGTTGCAAATCTTTTTGCCTTTTTCACCTGCTGCTAAAAGTACAGCTCCCATACTTGCAGCCATTCCAATACATATAGTTGAAACTGGACATTTTATATAATTCATTGTATCTACAATTCCCATTCCATCTGTAATAGATCCGCCTGGGCTATTGATATATAAATGAATTTCTTTTATCTGGGTCTTCTGACTCTAAGAATAATAATTGTGCAATTACTAAACTTGCTGAGGTTTGGTTAACATCTTCTCTAAAAAATATAATTCTATCTTTTAATAGTCTTGAGAAAATATCATATGATCTTTCTCCTTTTTGCTGTTTGTTCAATAACATAAGGAACCAAACTGTTTTGTTCTTTCATATTTGTACCAACCTTTCTCTTTGGATTTCATAGTAAGGCAAAATACATTAAATGCATTTTGCCAAAACTAGATAATAATTATTTTTTAAATTTTGCATTATCAACTATGAACTTAATAGCTTTTTCAAATTTCATATTGTTTTCGATATATTCTTTTTACATATTCATTTTTAAGCATTTCTTCTTCAGTTTTGCCATAGTTTTTTTAGCCATTTCTTTAAGTTTTTCTTCAACTTCTTTTTCTTCTGGCTTAATGTCTTCTTCTTTGATAATAGCTTCTATTACTAATCTTGATTTAACAGCTTTTTTCAGCTTGTTCTTTCATTTCATCTTTTACTTGTGCTTCTGTTTTCCAGATAGCATAAAGTATTGTTGTAATGTCAAACCTTGATATTGTAATCTTTGTTCAACGTCTTTCATCATGTTTTCTACTTCGCTGTCAATCATTCCTGATGGAATTTCCACTTCAACATTGTCGCAAACTGCATTTATAGCAGCTTCTTCTGTTTCATATTCTGCTCTTTGCTCATTTGTTTTTTGCATTTTTTCTTTAATGCTATTTTTTAATTCTTCTAATGTATCAAATTCGCTAACGTCTTTTTGCAAATTCGTCATCCATTTTTGGAAGTTCTTTTTTTCTTTATTTCATGAAGTTTTACTTTGAATACAGCTGGTTTTCCTGCTAATTCTTTAGAGAAATAGTCTTCTGGGAAAGTAACTGTAATATCTTTTTTCTTCATCTAATTTCATTCCAATTATTTGATCTTCAAAACCTGGAATAAATGTGTTGCTTCCGATTTCTAGTTCATGCTTTTCTGCTTTTCCACCTTCAAATGGAACACCATCAATAGAACCTTCAAAGTCGATAACTGCTATATCTCCTTTTTTTCTACTGGTCTATCTTCAACACTTACTAATCTTGCATTATGTTCAGCCATATGTCCTAGTTCATGTTCTATGTCATGATCAGATACATTATACTCAATTTTTTTTTCTAATTCTATACCTTTATATTTTCCTAATTTAATTTCTGGTTTTACTTGTACTACTGCTGTGAATATAAGGTCTTTTTCCTTTACCAATTTGAGTAATGTCAATATCTGGTTGGCTTACAGCTTGGATATTGTTTTCTTTAATTGCTGCATCATAAATTTCTGGTACTAGTTCATTAAATGTATCTTCGTGGAATATTTCTGTTCCATATTGTTTTTTCTACCATATTCATTGGTGCTTTACCTTTTCTAAATCCAGGTATAGTAAAGTATTTAGCTGTTTTAGCATATACTTTTTTTCATTGCTTCATCAAATTTTTCTGCTTCTACTACGAAACTTAATTTTACTTCATTTTTTGTTTTCTGTGTTTTCTACTTTTACACTCATTTTATAATCTTCCTTTCAAAAAATTAATTTAGCTTTTATATTATCCCACATTTTTCAAGTATTTCAAGTGTTTATGTAACTTTAATTACATCAAAGTTTAAATAATCTGCACTTATTAGTTTAAATTCTATTCCGTCAACAATTCCTTCTACTGCATCTTGATGTGATTTTCCATGCAAATGGCCATAATAGCATCTTTTTATATCGTATTGTTTTAGTATTTTTAAAAACTCCGATTTTTTATTTGTATTTGATATTGGTGGGTAATGCATAAATACTATTATTTCCTTATCATCTCCATATTTTTTTATTCCATCTTCAATAGCTAACTGTAAACGAATACTTTCTCTTTTTATCATTTTGCTACTATTTTCTGTGTCTAGTAAATTCCAACCTCTAGTTCCTGTTAATATTTTATTCTCTACTAAGTCACTATTGTTATATATAAAGTCAATATTTTTAAATTTATTTTCTTCCAAGAAATTTCTCATATTTGTTACTGTTGTCCACCAATAGTCATGGTTTCCTTTTAATAACAATTTTTTTTCCTGGTAATGAATTCAGGTATTCAAAGTCTTTGTAGGTATCTTGTAAATACATAGCCCATGAAAAAATCGCCCGGCAATACAACTGTATCCTCTGGTTTAACTTTAGATATCCAATTATTTTTAATCTTTTTCGCTGTGTCCCTCCCAGTTTTTTCTCCAAATATGCTCATAGGCTTATCTTGTGAAAATGAAAGGCGCAAATCATCAATTACGTATATTGCCATTTGATTTTCCTTTCTTTAATTTATGCCTAAGTTTGGTACTGCATTTAAGCTTAAGTCTGATGTATTTCCTGTCATATATGTGTAATATCCTGCTGATGCTATCATTGCTGCATTATCTGTACATAATATTGGTTCTGGATAATATATATCATATCCTTTATCCTTTAGTTTTAAGAATTCACTTCTTATATATGAATTTGCAGATACTCCTCCTGCTAGTGCTATTTTATTTATATTTAACTCTTTTTTGCTGCTCTTATTGTATGATCTATTAACACCTCTGTAATAGTTTTTTTCAAAGCTATTACACAAATCAGCTTTGTTTATATCTGATTTTTGTGTGGTGTAGGTTTATAACTGCAGTTTTTATACCACTAAAACTAAAATCTAAATTTTCTATATGTGTCTTTGTAAGTTCTATGTTTGATTTCCTTCTTTTTTGCAAGTTTGTCCACTTTTGGTCCACCTGGATAGCCTAAGCCAATTACTCTTGCGACTTTATCAAAAGCCTCTCCTACTGCATCATCTCTGGTTCTTCCTAGTACTTCAAATTCCTGAATAACTTTTTTTATATGTACTAAGTGTGTATGTCCACCCGAAATTACCAAACATAATAATGGTGGTTCAAGTTCTGGGTGTGTAATATAGTTTGCTGCTATATGACCATGTATATGGTTTGTTCCTACTAGTGGCTTATTTAGTGCATAGCTTAGTGCTTTTTGCATATGATACACCTACTAATAAAGCTCCTACTAATCCAGGTCCATATGTACAAGCAATTATATCTATGTCATCCATAGTAATGCCAGCTTGGTTTATAGCTTCTTCGTACTACATTTGAAATAGCTTCTATATGATTTCTAGAGGCTATTTCTGGCACTACCCCACCAAATTGTTCATGTATTTTTATTTGTGAATTTATTACATTAGAAAGAACTTCCCTTCCATTTTTTACAATAGAAGCAGAAGTTTCATCACAACTTGATTCAATTCCTAAAGTTATTATATCTTTCATTTTAAATTTCCTTTTACATAAATAGACTAAAGAGTCCACTAACTAAACTATCTATTCCAGATGTTATTGCGTCAATTGCTGGAGAAATAATTAGGCTTGCTATTGGTGTAATCCAAATTACAAGGAATATTATATAAAATACTTTTTCATGATCCTCAAACCATCTTTTTTGCATTATATGGTAAAAAATCCCATTAATACTTTTGATCCATCAAGTGGTGGCAATGGTATTAGATTAAATACTCCTAATCCCACATTTACAATTACGGCATATTGTAGCATTGTCATTATAATCATACCTGTTTGCGTTCCGATTGCAAAAACCTGTAGCAAATACTTGTAATGCATAAAATATAATTGCAATTACAAATGCTAGTAAGATATTCATTATTGGTCCTGCTGCTGCAACTATTGCTTCTCCTGCCCTAGCAGATATTTTCCTGTCAAAATTATTAGGATTTATTTCTACTGGTTTTCCCCATCCTATATGAGTAAACACTAATAATACTACAGCTATTGGGTCTAGGTGTGTTAGTGGATTTAGGTTAAGCCTTCCCTGTACTTTTTGGAGTATCATCTCCTAGTTTATATGCTGCTAATGCATGAGCATATTCGTGGAAAGTTATTGCTACAAGTACTCCTGGTAATGTAAGGAGCACACCTAGTATGTCAAAACTTCCACTGAATAAGTTCATTATAACAATAAGTCCTAAGATTATATATAAATATCTAGTATCAAAATTCATTAAAAATTACCTTTCTTTTCGTTTCCCCTTTTTTATTTTAATTATTTGAGTATTTTTTTCTAATAATTTAAATACATATTTTTCTGAATAATCACCATTATATACTGTCCTTGGTATTGCTGGATCTAGAATGCTATAATAATAGCCATAACATTTAACGACTCTGTCTGTATTTATCCAACCGTTTCCGGAATCCGGAAAAGTTTCTTCACTGTGATCTTTTTTTGTCTTTATTTATTAATTTTTTTAATTCTTTTATTTCATCTTTACTTAGATTAATTTTAGCCTTTTCTTTCATGCCATCTTTAATAATCATTAAACCATTTTCATAAATTGTGGCATCTCCGTATTTACTCCCCGCAGGTATAAAATATTTCTCTATTACCAACTTGTGCATAATCTTGAATGCCCATAACTTTAAGATAAAGCTTATAAGACAGGTATACTATACCAATAATTAAAAAAATATTGCTAATATAATTTCTATTACTAATAATAATTTTTTTAATTTCATATTATTTGCCCCATTTTTTTTATTTATTTCGCACAAAAAAATTTATCTTAATTTCTCAGCCACTTTTGTTGTTTTATTGTAGTTTCCATCTAAAAATTAGTCTAAAGGTTTCATTGTTGGGAAGAATAATACATCTCTTATAGATGCTGAGTCTGTAAGTAACATTATTAACCTGTCTAGTCCTATGCCCATTCCTCCTGTTGGTGGTAAACCAATTTCTAATGCAGTAACAAAATCCTCGTCCATTCCACCAGCTTCTTCGTCACCTTTTTTTCTTTTGCTTCCGCTTGTTTTGCTAATCTTTTCATATTGATCTATTGGGTCATTTAATTCTGAATATGCATTTCCATATTCTCTACCACCAATAAATAATTCAAATCTTTCTACTAATCTTGGATCATCTTTTCTTCTTTTTTGTAAGTGGTGATATTTCTACTGGATAGTCTATTATAAATGTTGGTTGTATTAATGTATCTTCAACAAAAGTATCAAAAAATTCATTTTTATAATATGTCCTCTTGTATTTTTTAATTCTTCATATTCTACACCTTTTTCGTCTGCTATTTTTCTAGCTTCCTCATCTGTTTGAATAGTATTGAAATCAATGCCTGTAACTTCTTTTATTGAGTCAATCACTGTTACTCTTCTCCAGCTTGAGTTAAGTCAATCGGTGTTCCTTGATATGTTATTTTTTGTTGTTCCTAGTACGTTTTTTTAGCAACAGTAGAAATTAATTCTTCTGACATATTCATCATATCATTATAATCTTCATATGCTGAATACCATTCCATATTAGTAAATTCTGGATTGTGTTTTATATCCATTCCTTCATTTCTAAAGTTTTTTACCAATTTCAAATACTTTGTCAATTCCACCAACTGTTAATCTTTTTTTTAGGTTTAACTCTGGTGCAATTCTTAAGTACATATCTAAGTCTAAAGTATTATGGTGTGTGATAAATGGTCTTGCTGCATCACCTGTTGCTACTGTTGTAAGTGTTGGTGTTTCAACTTCCATATATCCTTTCCATCCATAAACTTTCTTACTTTCTTTATTATTTTGCTTCTTAGTTCAAAAAGTCCTTCTAACTTCTGGGTTTACTATTAAGTCTATATATCTCTGTCTATAACGAATTTCTGTATCTTTTAATCCATGGAATTTTTCTGGTAATGGTCTTAAAGATTTTGAAAGTAATATAACTTCTTTTTGCATGTACAGATATTTCTTCTGTTTTTGTTTTAAATACAAAACCTTTTTATTCCTATGATATCTCCTATATCATAAGTTTTGAATAGTTTGTAACTTTCTTCACCTAGATCATTTATACTAACATAACTTTGAATTCTACCTGTTGAATCTTGAATTGTACAGAATGATGCTTTTTCCCATTATACGTTTGGCCATAATTCTACCAGCTATTGATACATCTTTTCCTTCAAAAGCTTCATAGTTTTTTTCCTTTTATTTGACTAGCTACTTCTGTTCTATCATATTTAGTAATTTCAAATGGGTTTTTACCACTTTTTGTAGTTCCTCCAACTTTTCTCTTCTTACTTTCATAAGTTGATTTAAGTCCTAACTCTTGTTCTTGGTTGTTTACGTTGTTTTCTTCCATACACAATTCCCCTTTTTCGTTAAATTTTATAATATTTCATATTATATATCAAAATTGTCAATATGTAAACATTTGGAAGAAAATTTATGAAAACTTTTATTATGAAGCTTTTTCTTAATTCTTGTGCATGTGCTTTTAGCAATTTTCCGTAACTTCTCCTGATGAAATTCTTGCAATTTCTTCAATTGTTTCTTCTTCACTTAGTTTTTTAATTTGCGTATATGTTTTGTTTTCCTTAGTTTGTTTACTTATATAATAGTTATGGTCTCCTTTTGCCGCAATTGATGGTAAATGTAATGCAAATTACTTGATGTAATTCTGCAATTGATTTCATTTTTTCAGCCACTGCTTTTTGATGCTTTTCCACTAATTCCTGTATCTATTTCATCAAATACTAATGTACTAACTTCATCAACATCTGCTAACACATGGTTTTTTTTTATTGCAAGCATAATTCTTGCCATTTTCTCCTCCTGAAGCTATTTTTACAAGTGGTTTTAATTCTTCTCCAATATTGGTGCAAATCATAAATTCCACCTCATCGATTCCATTTTCGCAAAATCTTTCTGTTTTATTTATTTTTATTTCAAATTTAGCATTTGGCATTTCTAAATCTTTTTAATTCTTTGTTTATTTTAGTAGATAATTCCTTTGCATATTTTTTTCTAGTATTTGTCATATTGTTTGCAATTTCAAGTAATTCTTGTTTTAATACATTTATTTTTGTTTTTATTTTTTGTGATATTCATCTAAATTCTCAATTTTATGTATTTCTTCTTCTACTTTTGCTTGAATATTTTAGTATTTTGAAATTGTATTTCCATATTTTCTTTTTTAATGAATAAATTAAATCTAGTCTATTTTCTATTTGATTTCTTTCTTCTTCGTCAAAGTTAACGTCCTTTCATAGCAACTTAGATCCCTGTTAGTTCTTGTGCTATCATCATAGTAACTGCTTTTTACTTAATTTCTCTCAGTATATTTGCTACCACAGTCTTGTATTTCTTAAAACTGCGAATCGCATTACTTATTGCAACTACTGCATTTTCATTTAATTCATTATCAACTTCACATAAGTTATCTTTTAATTTTTCTGCATTTTGCATCATTTTGTGTTTTTTCTTCAAGCTTCCTTCCTCTTCATTTTCTTTTTAAGTTTGTTTGTTCATTTCGTTATATTGATAACGTAGTAAGTCAAGTCTTCTTTTTTTTTCCTGATCTTTCCATATGTTTTTAGCTCTTGTTTTAAAGTGTTATTTCTAAAGTTTTACTTTATATTTATTTAGGTTATCTTCTGAAATTCTTTGCCGATAAACTCTATCTAAATATATAATATGTTGCATAGGGTTCAAAATTAATTGACTCATCATGTTGTCCATGAATATCAAGTATTTTGCTCATAAATCTTTTTTAACTCATTTACAGTAACTAATCTTCCATTTATTTTTACATACAAATTTTCACCATTTAGGTGTTTTCTTTGATACTATAATATTATTGTTCATTGCTAATTCATTATCTGGACAATAAAAATTTGCTTCTACAAATGAAAATTTTCTCCATTTCTGATCATTTCTTTTGGAGAATTCACCACCTTAAGCAAATTGCAAGTGAACCAATTATTGGGTGGTTTCTCCTGCACTGGTTTCTCCTGTTAATACATTAGAAAGCCTTCATTCAAATCAAGGCTCAAATCATCTATAATTCAACGTTTTTTATATGTAATCTTAGTAACATTTTATCTTTATACAGATATTGTTTGTACATTTGTATTATATACCAAATTTTGTTTTTTGTCAACTACTTTTATTTACTTTTCACAAAATATGATACAATTTCGTTATTTACACTTAAATGTGACTATATTGAGAAAGGAGCGCGTATTATGGCTAGTTGACAACTCCTGAAGCTGATCTCGCGGTAGTGTCCAATAAAAGAGATTGATATTGACAAAATCAAACGATGCTTCTGGCAAGTTCCTGAGTTTCTGACTCGGAGACGCGATCCTCAGTGAAAGGAAACGCACTGGGAGTAGTTACCAAAGCCGTCAGCAAAGAGCTCCCTAGCACCAAAACAGGAGGAAATGCAAAATTGCCTTCTGTCTCTACTGCATACTTTTGTACAAAGTAAAAGGCTTTAAGAAATAATGCAGTTTTCGCAAGTCTTTTATTTGGTGAGCTCCCTACGGGAATCGAACCCATGATTCAGCCTTGAGAGGGCTGCGTCTTAACCGCTCCACTTGACCGAGGGGCCGTTTTTTTGTTTTAATAATATAACATATTTGTAGCTTTAGTCATACGAAGTATCTGCCAAAATTTTAACTCTCCATTTTCATTATTTCCAAATAATCTGTCATCTTGTTTGATATAAGTATCCCTATTAGTGCCTCAAATGCTGTAGCATACATATAGAATCCCGGTATTACCTTGCATTTTTAGCAATATGATGTGTGTTTGTGTATTTCTCCCTCTTCTTACTAGTTTTTCTTCCCTCTGTTAGTATTGTTTCCTAGTTTTTTAAGGTCTCTTGCTTTGTGCTTTTGCTTTTTACATTATTTTGATTTTATATGTAATCATGGTTTTAATTTTTGTAGTCTACTAATTTTGTACGAATATATAGTTCAAGTATACACAGTCACCCATTATGTTCAAGTTAATGGAGACATTTGATTTATTTCTTCTCTATTCCTTATTTATTAAATATTTCCATTTACTCTCCTTTTTACTACTGTTTCAAGTGTAATTCTTCCTAATCTTCCGCTTCTAAAATCATCAATTATTATGTTTGCAACTTTTTCTTATGTCTATTTTCTCCTCCCGGAAATAATCGCACCTCTTTTTTTCTGCCAATTAAGTTCATAACCTCTAATACTTTTTCGTTTGGTTCTAGTTCTTGGTTCTGCATTATTTTGTTTACTTGTTCTTCAGTTAGTTTATATCTTTCCATTAGATTTGGAGTATAATTTGTAATCAATGTTCTTAATAGCTCAAATCCATTTCAACAGTTTGTAGAACATCATCTTTAATCGTTCCTGTGTAATGCTAAATTTAGAAGCTGCTTCTCTTTTTATTCAATTTTTACCATATAAACCCCAGGTGTATCTAATAGTTCTATTCTGCTTGATACTTTTATCCATTGCTTTTTGTCTTGTTACTCCCCGGTTTGTTTTCCTGTTTGTGCTACATTCTTTTTTTTTGCTATTCTATTTATAAATGAAGACTTGCCTACATTTGGTATTCCTAATATCATTATTCTTATTGATTTGCCTATTCTACCTTTGTTTTCAAATTTTTCATTATCATAAATCTGCTCTATTTTTTTAATTGACTCTTGTATTCCTTTTGCCTGATACTGAATCTACAAGAACTGCTGGAATATTATTTTTTCAAAATATTCTACCCATTTTTTATTTTCTTTTCACAGGCTAGATCACATTTATTTAAGATTACTTAATCTTTTTCTTTGTCTTTTATAATTTCTTTTTATATCTGATTTTGACTAGCAATAGGTATACGTGCATCTAGTATTTCTGCAACTATATCAATTAGCTTTAGGTCTTCTATTATTTGCTTTCTCGTTTTTGCCATATGTCCGTGGGTACCAGTTAATATTCATTTTATTTTCTTCCATTTTTTTCTCCTCATTTTTCAAATTTATAAAGCTTTCATATTTTGAGTAGCCATTTTACTGTTTGAAATTATCTGGCTATTTCTTTATCAAAACCATTTTGGAAGTTCCTATTTGAGCTGCTTGTTTTTCACTTTTGAATTTCCTATTTCTGCAAACACTATTCCTTCATATACTCCCCTTAAATACATCAACTTCGATTTTTAGATCATCTACATATGGAATTACATATCTGTCTTTAGATAAGGTAATATATTCCTGCATTTATTTTTAATGCATCATATTCTTTCCTTTGTTATCTCTTTTTTCAAATTCATTAACAGATATTCCAACTTTCATTTGTTTTTACTGTATATACATATTTAGTATTGCCACTTTTTTTTCTAATTTTTTCTTTTTCTTACTGCTGTATAATCATCTACATACAAGTAATCTTGTGTGATTATTTTTTAGGATATTTTACTAATTATTAATTATTTATTGCTTCTTATTTCCATCTTTTTACTTTAAAATTTTCTTTCTATTTACATTCTTAACTTCATCCCTTTGTAATGTAAATTTGTTGGAAAAAATTTATATTCCTAACCTTATAATGTCCTATATTGATTTTTATCTGCTCTTCATCTAATTTTCTATCATAATCTTTGTTTTTATAAAACCAGTCTGTTTGCTTGTGCACCGGCTCGCCTTCCTGTTTTTATCCAACAATACATCAAAGAATGCTGCAACTGGAATTATAACTCCTATTAACGCAACAAATATATTCATATATAACTCTTAGGGTGACGCTGTATTATTTTATAATAGCAACTATGTTCTGATATATATATACCCATAATAAAAATAAATGTGCAATTAAATGTTATTGTAACTGCTAACTTTCTTTTTGCATAAACATATAAGAAGGGTAAATGTTATAAATGTGTTGCAAGCCTGCTATCCATGGGGTGTTAAACAAGCTCTGTTCTCTAGTATAAAAAACTGTTGCTACAACTCTATATCCCCAAAATAAAATGCAAAAATATGGCTATTAGCCAACTAGATAAATTTTTCATATATTCTTTTCTCCTTTTAAAGATATGGAGACATGCCCTTTGGGTAAAGGAAATGTTCCAAGTATTTTTAATCTACAAAAATTGAATTCATCTTCAAATTTCTCTTTGAATTTCTTGAATACTTTATTAAGTACTTCTTCATCTTCCACACTAACATAAGATTCTTCATCTTCTGATTCTGTGTCTTCTAATTTAAGAATTACAACCTCACCAGTTCTTCATTTTCTTCTTCTTCAACTGGTAAAGTACTACCATTATTACTTTTCTCCTTCATATTCTATTAAATCTAAAATTCAAATTCAACTTCGTTTCCATCTTCATCATTTAATATGATTATATTTGTCTAGTTCTTCTCCTTCATTTACGTTTTCTACTTCTTTGTTTTAAATCTTCACTCATTTTAAACTTTCTCCTCTCGTTTTTTTTATATATTATAAATTGTATTTCTACAATGTTAATATCTATTTTTTAGTATTTCTATTTTTTTCAACATTTATGCATTGTTCTTCTGCTTATTCATGTATGTTTCAAGAATATATACAGCAGAAATAGTATCTACTATTTGCCTTTTTTATTTTTTATCTATATTAAGATAGTTCATAGTCTTATGTGCTGCTACAGTTGTTAGCCTTTCATCTATTGTTTCTACTGGAATTTTTGGAAATTTGCATCTTAATTTATGTATAAACTTTTTTCGTCACTTCAACTCTTTCAGTTTTACTACCATCCATGTTTATTGGCATGCCAATAACAAAAAGTATCAACTGAATATTGATTTAAAATTTCATCTAATCTTTTTAATACCAGTTTATCATTACCGTTGTGATGTACTGTTTCTAACCCTTGGACAGTTATATTTAGTTCATCAGTTATGGCTAGTCCAACTCTACTATCTCCATAATCAATTCTAATTTTCGCATCTTGCTATTCTTCCAATCCAATATAGTTTTTTACCATTTTTTCAAGTAGTTCATCTCTCTCAATTTGTCTAATTAGATTCCTTGCATCATTATGACTCGTAATATATGTTGGGTCTCCTGATAGTATGTATCCTACTAATTGGTTAATTGGGTTATATCCTTTTTTCTTCTAGAGCATGGTATACTTCTTTTAAAATTTCCTTTGCTTTAATATTTTTGTCTTTTTCAACTTTAAAGCTGACAGTTTCATCAGATATCATATAACCTTCCCCTTATAAATAATTGATTGTATTTTTCTTCTTTTATCTGCTTCATCTAAATATTCTTCCAATTTCTTAGTAAGTCCTTCCAATGCTGTTCCTTTGTAATATGTAGATAAAACAATATTTATTTTTGGATTAGCTCCTTCAATTTCTATTTTTTCTATCTTTTTCTTTTAATTGCCCCATAAAGCTAACTATTGCATTTAATTCAATTCCTGAAAATACTATAGCAAATTTTGGTCCCATATATCTAACCAGAATATATTCTTCTGCTAAATTTGAACTTACTTCTTCACTTACAGCTGTTACTATTTGATTTCCTGTTTCTCTACTAAAATTTTCGTTTATATCTTCTAGATTAGTAATTTTAAATAAACATACTGTTGAAGTTGTATATTTATCAATGATTTTTTTACCTTCACCAAATAGATACTCTGCAGATTTTAAACTAGTAAATTTGTCTTCTCTTACTATGTTCTCAATCACTTGCTGATTTTCAACTGTTTTTAATACAGATACAATATTATTTTTTATAACTTCTAATATAGTTGTATCAACATTATCAAATTCATGTGGTTTGCTTCCTTCTATAATCCAATATCCAATATATACATTTTCTACATAAAGTGGGAAAAACATTGCCGATTTAGCTCTTCCAAACTCCATTTTTTGATATGGAAGTCTTTCTCCCCTCTCGTTCGATAGTAAATATATTTAGGTGTTGCTGTTTGTATACTGTCTTTAAATATTTCTTCATTTTGTAAATTTCTCAATGTATCCCAATGTTTTTGTTCAACATTTGATGCTCTCACCACATATTCTGTACCGTTATATATAACTATTGTTGAATACTTAATATTATACCTTTCAATTAAAATGTTATTTATCTTTTTCAATCTTTTTCATTAACAGAGGTAACTTCACTAATAGTATTCATAAAGTCCTGTAATATATTTAAATTTGTTATTTTTTGGTTTATATTATTAAAATTTTCTATTTTTTTACTTATTGATAAGTTATAGAAAAATAAACATATAACTATTATTATCAATACAATTATGATTGCTAGTATCAAAAAAAATCACCTCTTTTACAATGTTTAATGTTTTATAATGTTTATAATTATTTTTCATTCTATTTAATGTATTATTCATGCTTGGTGAAAAAAGAATTGTTTGATTATAACTACTGTATGAGTTATTTCTTTGCATTATTGTTTATCAAAGGATATACCATATCGCCTAATACATTAAGTGATGCAATAAAATTTTAGAATATCCATTTAGAGTTATTTTACAGTTAATGATTCCATCTAAATATTTAGCATAAGTTTGTTCTTCAAATGGAATTGTACAGTAATTAACTGTATCTTTATTAAATAATTCTGTCATAAATGACATTGCTGGATCATTGTAATATGCAATTCCTCCAATAATGGTTTTCTCATTAACACTTTTTAAGTTTACCATTTTATTTAATACAATTCTTATTTTTCTGGATTTAACATGTTTTTAGCTTTTAAATTTCTTAAAAATGCAGTAAGTGGTTGTATCGTTAATATATCCAAGCTTTGTACTAAATATATTTTCTTGCACTTGTGCAAAAAATAGTTATAATCAGTTTCAAAATCACAATCTAAAATAACTAGCGAATAATTTTTTAGTTAAAGTTGCTAATATATTTGTATAGTCGCTTTCAGCTTGTGTATCACCTGGAAGTGTAGTATACACAGTTAAGTTTTTATGAACTTGAATTCCTTGTGCATTTCCAATCTTTAAATTTTCTATACAAAGAATATGCTACATTTCTTAGATTTTCTTCATTCTCTGTGTATATATAATATGCATGTACTTGAAATCAAAATCTAAAATTGCTCTACATTTGTTCGCGCTGTGTGAAAGCATGGCTCCTGCCATGTATTGTTAACTAAGCATGATGTACCGTGAGGAGTTTCAACAAAGTGCAACCACTCATCTTTTCGTTAACATACTAGCCCAAAGTACATTCATGCTATTGTAGCTGTTATTAGTTGTTGGAGCTAGTGGAGTTACTGGAGTTGTTGAAGTTTCTTCAAATGACTCTATTCTTTCAACTTTTTGTGGTGTTGTTTCATTCACATTGCAGTATTTTTTTCCGTTTGGATTTAAGAAAGATCTGAATCTAAACCTGTTAAATCTTTCATCATCAGAGCATTTGTTGCTGGAGTTTCGTCTTCTTCTCGTAATTCAAATATGATTTAGTGGTGTTTTCTATTTCCGGCATAGGTAATTCTGGTGGTTCAATTTCGCTTTGAGCAACTGCAGGTTCTGGTTCTTCTGCTTTTTCTTAGGTCTGCCTCTTCACTCTTTTTTACTACTAGTTACTGGCTCTTCCGTTTTGTATTTTTCTAGGTCTGCCTCTCCTTTTTTGGTTGTACTGATTCAGCTTCTTGGTTCAGCTGTTGGTTCAACAGTAACTTTTCTGAGTAGTTCAACCTCTGACTTTGCTGTTGGTACAATATCTTCAAATGCACTGTCTAAATTTGGTGCTTCACTCTTTTCAATTTTTTTTTCTTCTTTAGGTAGTTCAACTGGTTTTTACTTTTTAATTTTATCAGTGCTTGAGGCATAACTTTAGTTCTGTTATTCTATTTTTACTTAAATTTTTTTTTTATTATTTCCAGATTTGAT
>VOFJ01000728.1_pt1 | contig 18502 bp, 21 predicted proteins | sample 5384081 | NCBI WGS metagenome assembly VOFJ01 (sample SAMN12384729, study PRJNA508395) | human gut metagenome | isolation source: healthy gut I | host: Homo sapiens
CACATCCTGAAGAATTCAGTCAGATTCTCATTGGCAGCCTTATTTGCCATCTAGCAAAATGTAACTGACCTGCTCCCGGATTAGATTCAACAATACGATCTTCCCGCAAGAGTTTGAAGAGTTTCGCCAGAAATCTGTTTTTATAGCCACAACGATGATAATAATTCCAAAGTTGCCAGTTCATACGCATATGTATTTCCGTATCCTCATTCCCTGATGAGTGGCGCTACCCATATTCCACCAAGCTTGTTTATCAACAAAACGGGCTTTTTGCCAACGCGCTTAATTCGGATCCTCTCGAACAATATTTTCCCAGTTTAACAGTATGTAATTTGAGAAAAGATTATTGGATGACTCTGTTGAACCGGGGCCAGTTGATAGCACGCTGGTGAATATGTCCTATTTCGTGAGCCGGTCCCCAGGCATTGTCTTTGATGCGCAGGATATGAAAAAACTCTATGAGCCTCTGTCAGCCTGGCAAACATTTATTGGATATGGATGAGGTATCCTTATGCCAGACTGCCTATTTCATCCAGATTCTTAGTCATCCTTGATCGGTCAGTTCGTAGTTTACGACGCAAATAATCACTAAAACACTTGCTATTTTATCAATAATATACTAAAATAGTGTTAATAAACCGAAAGGACGATTTAAAATGAGCAATCCTATTGTTACTTTTGAAATGGAAAACGGAAAAACAATCAAAGCGGAGCTTTATCCCGAAATTGCTCCGAATACTGTAAATAATTTTCTCAGCCTTGTAAACAAGGGTTACTATGACGGACTCACATTTCACCGTAATCTACGGTTTCATGATTCAGGTTGCCCCGATCCTCCAAAATGAGCTCGTCGACCGTCGGCACGACCACGCCGTAGCCCGTTTCGCGGGCGTCCCGAATGGCGGAGGATACCTTGTCGTAGTCCGCCTTGACGGCGGAAAGCTCCGTGAGCAGACGCATGAGATCGCCGTCGTCCGCCACATCAAAGCCGGACTGCTCGCTGAGCGTCTGATAGAACAGCGCCCGCGGAAGCTGAAGCTCTGCGCTGGCGGTGCCGCTGCCGAGCGAGATGGCGTTGACCTTTGCGCCGCTGATGCCCTCGTAGGCGCACATGGCGTCCACCGCGGGCGCGACCTCGCGGATGCGGTGCAGTCCCTTGGCGCCCTCGCGGATGCTGCGGTAAAGGCCGAGCTTGATGGCATGGTCGGCGGGCAGCGCCAGGACCCATGCCGGGATATGAAGCTCCAACTCGGTCAGCGGGAACTCGTAGAGGATCGCCTTGAGGATATCCCCCACCGCCGCGTCGTCCAGCTCCAGGCAGTTGACCGGCAGACAGCACACGCCATAGTGTGAAGCAATATCACTTGCCATCGCCTGAACTCTGCTTGATTTCGGGTCGACAGCGTTGAGCAGCACGAGAAAAGGCTTGCCGATCTCCTGCAGCTCACGGATGACACGTCCCTCGGCCTCGAGGTAGTCCTCGCGCGGAATGTCCGTGATGCTGCCGTCGGTCGTAATGACGATGCCGATGGTCGAATGCTCGCGGATCACGCGCGTCGTGCCCAGCTCCGCCGCCTCCGCCATCGTGACCGGATGGTCGGCCCACGGCGTTGTGACCATGCGGGGACTGTCGCCGTCGAGCTGTCCCGCCGCGCCGGGGACCATGTAGCCCACGCAGTCGATGAGCCGCACGGAGCAGCTCGCGCCCTCATCGAGCGCGATGTCCACGGCCTCCTCGGGCACGAACTTCGGCTCGGAGGTCATCACCGTGCGGCCGCTGCCGCTCTGCGGCAGCTCATCCTTGGCGCGCTCGCGGCGGTAGACATTGTCGATGTTCGGGATGATCTGCGTTTCCATGAAGCGCTTGATGAAGGTCGATTTGCCGGCGCGCACCGGGCCGACGACGCCGATATAGATGTCGCCCGCCGTGCGCGTGGCGATGTCCTGATAGATGCCGGTATTTGTGGTCATAGCGATCTCCTCCGAATCCTCACCGTTCTTGCTTCACTATATGAGCGCTCCGCGCGGGGTATGACAAGCCAAAAAAGAAAAAGAGCCTCACGGCTCTTTTCCCGGGAAATATTCAGCGGCGGCACGGAATGAGCAGCATCTCGCCGCCCGGCGCGTCAGCCTCGGCGGAAAGCTCGTTGGCGGTGAGGATCTCGGCAACCGTCGTGCGGTAGGCCTTGGCGAGATCCCAGAGCCGCTCCTGCGCGCCCATGGCGCGCAGCACGAGTGTCGGCTGCCTGCCGCCGCTCTCCTGCTGCGGCTCCGCCTTGAGCGCGCACAGGCAGGCGCAGCGGCAGCGGCGGGTACATTCGAGGGTAAAGAGCGCCGGGAAGCGCACCTCGATGCCGTCCGCTGTCGCGGCGGCGCTGACCTCGCAGGCCGTCACGCATCGCACGGCGGCGGTACAGCCCTCCGGGACGGCAATGCGCGCGGCGACCTCGGTGCGGCGCTCGACCATCAGCGGCGCGCCACCCTCGTCGAGATAGAGCACACGGAGGATCGCCGTGCAGCGCACGTTTGCCGTGCTCTCCTCCTGCACCAGACTGACGCTGCCGAAATAGACCTCGGCGCACAGCACCGCAGATACCTCCACGCCGGTCTCGATCTGCTCGCGGACGTTCTGCTCCTGCGTGACGGTCTCTACGCCGCCGCACAGCTCAAGCGTCTGCATCTGCGCGGAGAGATCGCAGCTCGTGCTGTAAAGGTCGGTGATGCAGCGCAGGCAGAGCCTTTGGCGCAGCACGACAAAGGCGTGCAGGAAGAGCTTTGCGGAGATGGTGCGCGCGTCGCCGCTCTCGCCGCCGATGCGCAGCTCCGCGCCGGTCAGGCACAGCATCGCCTCGGCAGAGGTGTTCTCGTCCGCGTCCTCGACACCCTCGACGATTTGGGAAAAGGGCAGCTCCGCGGCGGCGCTGCAGATGGTCCCGCTCTCCGAGAGATAGAGGACCTCCACGCAGACAACGCCCTTGAGGATGATCTTGCCGCCGATCAGGCGGCACTCCGTCGTGCGGACGGACGCGCTCTCGCGCAGCAGCTCCGCCGCCGGCTCCTTACTGCTCGAGAGCACGAGGTCGTCGGAGAACACGAAGTCCTTGCTGCGCAGCGCCTTGATGATCGAGACCTCCTGCGTCTCGCACAGCGTCTCAATGCCGTTTTCCGCCCGCTGCGTCACATCGCCGCAGGCCGTGAGCAGCGCGGCGCAGTAAGGCGTAACGGTCAGCTCGACGGCGGCGCGCGTCATGATCTTGCGCGGGTTGAGCGCGCGGACCTCCAGCGCGCTGACGCAGCCGCTCACGCTCGCCTCGGTGCAGCCCTCGCGCAGCCGTCCGTCCAGCGTCTCCTCGACGGGAAGCGTGTACGAAAAGCTCTTGAGCCCGCCGCTGCCGTCGGCTATGTACAAAAGCGTCACGCGCAGCGAGCCGGAAACGCTCACACGCCCGTCCGCAATCTCGCGGCTGCGCACGAAGAGGCAGCCGCTGCCCTCCACGATGCGCGCGATGTCGGGGCAGTAATCGGGGACGATGGTCTCGGTGCTCTGCTCGCGTGTCTCCACAAGCGGCGGCAGAGCCTCATAACAGGAATACGTCTCTTTGCACAGTTCAAGCTCCATGGCAGTCCTCTCCTTTGGCACGGTTTTGCTTCACTCTATGCGCCAAAGGACCGCTTTATTCCTGCCCGTCTTTGATCCCGAACAGCAGCCGCAGCACGCCGCACAGGGCCTTGGGCGACTTCCACACCACGATCTTCAAATCCGCTCACCTCCTCCGGATACAGCCCCAGCCGCAGACGACGAGAAGCAACGCGACCAGAAACATCAGAAAGCCCACCGGAAAAATGGCAACGATGAAGATCGCCAGTCCCAGCGCCAGCGCGCAGATGCCCAGACAGCACCAGTTCCTGCCCCACATGGCCGCACCTCCTTCCCGTCACGCCTGATGCTACAGTATATACCGCGCGGCGTTGTCCCGTGCCCCACAGGCGTGGAAAAAGCGGCGGGAGCCCCGCCGCTTTCGCTTCTTCATTTGCTGCTCCACTCCCGCAGGTCCTTGAGCTCGTTGGTAGAGCCGCAGATAGCTCGCGTGCCGCGAGGCGGAGAGTTTCCCTGCCCGCACAGCCTCCAGAACGGCGCAGCCCTTTTCCTTCGTGTGGCTGCAGCCAACGAAGCGGCAGCCGTCCAGATAGGGCGCGAAGTCCAAAAAGGTCTCCGGCAGCCGCTCCTTCAGCGCAAGCCCAAGCTCGTCGGTATCAAAGGAGGAAAAGCCGGGCGTGTCGATGATCTCCGCGCCGCCGGAGAGGGTATACAGCTCCACATGGCGCGTGGTGTGGCGTCCGCGTCCGAGCGCCTGACTGACCTCGCCGACCTGCACGGAAAAGCGTGGGTCGAGCGCATTGAGCAGGCTCGATTCCCAACGCCGGAATTGCCTGTAAAGGCAGACAGCTTGCCGGAAATACGCTCCCGCAGCTCGGCAATGCCATCCCCTGTTTCGGCGCTTGTGAGCAGAAACGGAAGCCCCGCCTTTTCATAGATGGCGCACAGCTCGTCGGCATGGTCAAGGTCCGATTTGTTGATGCAGATCAGGACTTCGCAGCCCTTCAGCGCGGCGATAGCGGTCATGCGGTCGATGAGATACGGATCGGTCTGCGGGATGGCGTTCGACGCCACGATCACGAGCTGGTCGATGTTGGCGACCGCCGGACGCGAAAAAACGTTGCGCCGCGGCTCGATGGCATCGACCATGCCCTCCGTGCCGGATACCGTGATCTCCACGCGGTCGCCGACAAGCGGCGAAACGCCCTCCTTACGGAAGCGCCCGCGCGCGCGGCAGGTCACGACCTCCTCGCCGGTATCGACGTAGTAAAAGCCGCTGAGTGCCTTTTTGATCCGTCCTCTCACGCCGCCTCCGGGGGGATCCCCTCTGTGCCGGAAACGGAAGGATCGGGCCCGTCGCTGACGGTGAGCACGATCTCGGCGCCGGTGGTGACGACCGTATCCTGCGCGATGCTCTGCTCAACGACGGTGCCCGCAAGCGCGTCGCTGTAAACATGCTTCACGGTGACCTTCAAGCCGAGCGTCTCGGCCTCCTCCACCGCCGTCGTCTGCTCATAGGTGAGGAAGGAGATCACCGTGACCGGCTTCGGCTCGGGTCCCTTGCTGCGGTAGAGCAGCAGAACATCTCCCTGACGGAGCATCTCTCCCTTTGCCGGCTCCGTGCGGATCACGCAGCCGGAGGTAATGGAGTCGGAATACTCATCCTTCCAGTTATACTGCAGGTCCAGCCCAAGGTCGTCAAGTATGATCTTCGCGCTGCGCCACTCCAGTCCCGTGACGCTCTGCATCGGCTCGGTCTTTTCGCCGGTGCTGACAAAGATCTGGATCTCGCGGTTGCTGCGCACCACGTTGTCGGCCGCAGGCGTCTGCTCAACGATCTGACCCTCCGCGTACTCGCTGCTCGCGCGGCTGCCCATCTCCGTAATGGTGAAGATGCCCTTCACCCGCTCGTCGGCCTCGGCCTCCTCAATGGTCATGCCGAGGAGGTTCGGCACGGTGAACTCCGTCTGCACAGGCTCCTTTCGGAAGCTGCCCATGATGACGTTCCACAGAGCGAACACGATCACCGCGGCCAGCGCGATGCCGCCGGCCAGCAGAAGCATTTTCTGCGTTTTTTTCTCGTCGACCGGCTCGTCCTCCTGCGGCTCCTCCCGCTTCGGCGTGACTGCCTGCACGGCGGGGATATACTGCGTCGGCTCGTCGGTATCGGGGCGGCGCAGATCCTCGATGCTGAAATCAAGGTCTACGTCCGGGTTCTTGCGGAACTCCTCCAGGTCGGCGAGCATGGCGTCCGCCGTCGGATAGCGGCGGTCGATGTCCGAGGCCATCGCCTTCATGCAGATCTTTTCCAGCGCCTCGGGCACGTCGGGGTCGATCTCCCGCGGGGAGAGCGGCACGCTGCTTAAATGCTGGATCGCGACGGACACGGCGCTGTCGCCCTCAAAGGGCAGGCGGCCCGTGAGCATCTCATAGAGCACGACGCCGGCGGAGTAGATGTCCGAGCGCGCGTCGGGGCGGTTGCCCTTCGCCTGCTCGGGCGAGATGTAGTGGACGGAGCCGAGCGCCTCCTGCGTCATGGTGTTGGCGGAGTTGGAAAGACAGGCGATACCGAAGTCCGTGACCTTGACGCTGCCGTCGCGCAGCACCATGATGTTCTGCGGCTTGATGTCGCGGTGGACGATGCCGCGCGAATGCGCGTGGCTCAGCCCCTTCATAATCTGTGTGATGAAGTGCAGCGACTCCCGCCAGTCCATGCGGCCCCGCCGCTCCATATACTGCTTCAGGGTAATGCCGTCGATGAGCTCCATGACGATGTACTCCGGCGAGGAGCGCGACACGTCATAGACCGAAACGATGTTCGGGTGGGAGAGCATCGCGATGGCCTGGGATTCATCGTAGAAGCGGCGGCGGAAATCCGCGTCGCTCGCGAAATCGCTTTTCAATACCTTGACCGCCACAAGGCGGTTGAGCCGGTGGCACTTGGCCTTATAGACCATTGCCATGCCGCCGCTGCCGATCAGCTCAAGCAGCTCATAGCGGTTGTCCAGCATTCTTCCGATCATTTGATCCATCTATGCGCCCTCCTTTCTCACTCTTGATAGAGCAGCACAGCGGTAACGTTATCCGGCGCGCCGCGCTGTTTGGAAAGCTCGAGCAGGTGCTCAAGGCTCTCCTCCGGCGTATCGCCCCGGCCGACCGCCTCGTACATCTCCTCGTCCGTGGCGGTGACGACCAGCCCGTCCGAGCAGAGCAGCAGCCGCTCGTCCGCGCCGAGCGTCACATCGTACACGTCGCACTCGATATGCTCCTCAGGGCCGAGCGCGCGGGTGATGAGGTTGCGGTTGGGGTGCGTGCGCGCCTGCTCGGCGGTGATATTGCCGCTTTCGATCAAGCCCTCGACCACCGAATGATCGCGTGTGATGCGCTCGAGCCTCTCCGCGCCGACGCGGTAGGCACGGCTGTCGCCGACGTTGCAGATGACCGCGCCGGAGCCGTTCGTCACGGCGGAGACGAGCGTCGTCCCCATGCCGTGACACTCCGTATGCTCCTGCGCGTGGCGGTTGACGGCAGCGTTTGCTTTGGAAACGCAGAACGACACCGCTTCGCGCAGCTGCTCCGTCGTCATATCCGCGCGCAGGACTGCGTGCAGCTCGTCGAGAAAGACGCGGACCGCAAGGCTGCTGGCGATCTGCCCGCAGTTCTCGCCGCCCATGCCGTCGCACACGACCGCAATGAGCTGACCGTCCGCCGCGCCGCGCTCCACGGCAAAGGTATCCTGATTTTCGTGACGCTGCAGTCCAACGTCCGTGATGCCGCAGGCTTTCATTGTCCTCTCTCCTTTGCCTCCATCTCCTTGCGGCGAAGCTGGCCGCAGGAGGCGTCGATATCCCCGCCGAGACTGCGGCGCACCGTCGCCGTCAGGCCGTGGGACTCCAACCGCTTCTGAAACGCCGCGACGCGGCGGCTGGGCTTGAACTCGCTTTCGACCACGTCGTTGAGCGGGATCAGATTGACGTGCCCCGGCATCCCGCGGATGCGCTCGGCGAGCAGGTCCGCCTGCCAGTCATGGTCGTTGACGCCGTCGATCATGGCGTACTCAAAGGAGATGCGGCGGCCTGTTTTCTCAAAATAGCGGTGGCAGGCATCAAACAGCAGTTCCACGTCATAGGCGCGGTTCACCGGCATGATGCGGCTGCGCGTCTCGCTGTCCGGCGCGTGCAGCGAGACAGACAGCGTCAGCTGCAGGTTTTCCTCCGCAAGCGCGTCGATGCCGGGTACAACGCCGCAGGTGGAAAGCGAGATGTGGCGCATTCCGATGTTCAGCCCCTCCGGGTGATTCACGAGCTGCAGAAAGCGCAGCACGTTCGCGCGGGTTGTCCAGCGGCTCGCCGATGCCCATGAGAACGATGTTGGAGATATCCTTTCCCGAATCCAGCTGGGTAAAGAGCACCTGATCAAGCATCTCCGACGGTGTTAAGTCTCTTACCTTGCCGGCTATGGTGGAGGCGCAGAATTTGCAGCCCATCCGGCAGCCGACCTGCGAGGAGATGCAGACAGTGTTGCCGTGGTGATACTCATGAGCACCGTCTCGATGCAGTTGCCGTCGCGCAGCTCCCAGAGGTATTTGACGGTGCCGTCGAGCTGGGAAACCTGCTTGCGGGCGACGGTCGGCGCTGTAATGGTAAACTCCTTGCCGAGCTTTTCTCGCAGGGGCTTGGAGAGATTGTTCATCTCCGCAAAGTCGGTCGCACCCTTATGGAGCCAGGAGAACACCTGCTTGCCGCGGAAGGCAGGCTCGCCCATCGCGCGCAGCGCGTCGGTGATCTCCTCTTGTGTCATGGATTTGATATCGGTCATCGTCATCCTCATTCCTTGCGCGTCATGCGGCAGATATAAAAGCCGTCCGTCCCGTGGCGCTGCGGCCAGAGCGTGATGTGTCCCTCAACTGTGCCGATGGGACCGGGCAGCGCAAAGGTATCGTAAGTAAAGTCCGGGTGCGCGCGGAGAAACGCATCCGTCACCCGCTCGTTTTCCTCGGGAAGCACCGTGCAGGTGGAGTAAACGAGCGTCCCGCCGCGCCGGACATAGCGTGAGGCGTTGTCCAGAATGGCGCTTTGGATCGCGGGCAGACCCGCGAGCGAAGCCATGTCCTTATAGCGAATATCCGGCTTCTTGCGGATGATGCCGAGCCCGGAGCACGGTACGTCGCAGACGACGACGTCCGCCTTCTCCGCAAGCGCTTCATCGCAGACACGGCCATCGACCAAGCGGACCTCCATGCACTCGATCCCCAGCCGCTCCGCACCGGCCTCCATGAGCCGTAGCTTGTGCTCCTCCATATCGCAGGAGAGAATGTGTCCTTTCCCTTCCATGCACATCGCCATGGCGAAGGACTTCCCGCCGGGGGCGGCGCAGGTATCGATGACAAAGCTCCCCGCCTTCGGCGCGGCAGCCAAAGCCGTCAGCTTCGCCGCGGCATCCTGCACCGTGAACCAGCCCTCGCGCCACGCGCGCAGACCTTCCAGATCGCCGGTGCCGGAAATGGTGAAGCAGTCCGCAAGCCACGGGTGCGGCTCCACGGTTACGCCCTCATCCTCCAGCGAGGCACGGAGCCGCTTCGCGGTCGTTTTGAGCGTGTTGGTCTGAATGGTGGTCGGGACCGGCTCATTGTCCGCGCGGAGAAAGGCTTCCGCCTCCTCCGCGCCGAGCAGGCCGACCATGCGCTCGACGAGCGCACGCGGGTGGCTCGTCTGTACGGAGAGCGCTTCAAGCTCGTCCGCAAAGGCAAGCGGCTCTCCCCTTCTGCGGTCCACATTGCGCAGCACCGCGTTCACCAGTCCCGCCGCGCGGGATAGCTTGTGCGCCTTCGCCATCTCCACCGCCTCATTCACGGCGGCATTGACCGGTACCTTGTCCATAAAAAGGATCTGATACGCGCCGATGCGGAGGATATCCAGCAGCAGCGGCTCGAGCTTTTCGGGCCTCTGCGTCAGGCAGCGCGCCAGACAGCGGTCAAGGTAAATGCGGCTTTGCATCACGCCGTAGGCAATGCGGCTGGCAAAGGCTGCATCGCGGCCGGAAAGCCCGTCCCGCTTGAGCACCTGCTTGAGCGCGCCGTCGATCCACGCGCCGTTCCGGCGGCAGGCCGCCAGCGCGTCCAGCGCCGCTTCTCTTGCACGGTCGACTCTCATTGGCGCCCTCCGCGGCGATTCCCGGAGCGGTTGAGGAAGATCAAAACGTAGCGCAGGAGCTGCAAAAGCGACGAGAGCAGCGCGGCGACATAGGTCAGCGCCGCGGCGCGGAGCACCTTCCGTGCACCGGCCATCTCCTCGTCCTCCAAGATATGCTCACCCTCCAGCGTTTCGAGCGCGCGGTGGGAGGCGTTGAACTCCACCGGCAGCGTGACGAGCTGGAAGAACGCGACCACGCCGAAGAGGACAATGCCAAACAGCAGGATCGGCTGGCTGTAGAGCACAAGGCCGAGCATCAGAATGATGAACGAGGCCTGTGAGCTGAACTGCGTCGTTTTCACAATGGCGCTGCGCAGCTTGACGGGACCATAGCCCACGGCGTACTGCACCGCGTGTCCCGCCTCATGCGCGGCAACGCCGACCGCCGCGACCGTGGCGGCATCGTAAACGGAGTCGGAGAGAAAGATGGTGTTATTGCGCGGATCGTAGTGGTCGGTCAGCTTGCCTGAGCAGCGGGCAATGCCGACGTCTGTGATGCCGTGCGCGCGCAGCACACCGGCCGCCGCTTGTGCGCCGGTCAGTCCGCGGCGATTCGTCACCTTGCTGTAACGCGAGAAATTGCCGCTGACCGCTGCCTGCGCATAGAGCGACAGCAGCAGGACCGGGACCAGCAGAATGAGGTAGATCAGGTTGGCCGAATCGTAACCGTAGCCGTAAGAATAGTAGGCATAAGCTCTCCCCTTTAGCCGTTTGTTTTGAGCGGGTGACCGCGCAGATAGTCGGCAGCCGCCATGCGCTTGCCGCCCTCCGCCTGAAGCTGTGTGATGATGAGGCTCCTGCCGTCGCCGCAGGCGACGGAAAGGCCGCGCTTGACCGCGTGCATCGTGCCGGGTGCGTCGGCAGTCATTTCCCCGGAAAGGGTCTCGTAGACCTTGACGCTCTTCCCGTCCACGCTCGTCGCGGCACAGGGCCACGGAATGAGACCGCGCACCTGGCAGTCGATCTCCCGCGCGCTCCTCGTCCAGTCGATTGGCGAAAGCGAGCGGTCGAGCATGGGCGCGTAGGTGAACGCCGACTCGTCCTGCGGCGTGCGCTTCGCCGTGCCGTCCGCAAGCGTCGGGATCGTCTCGCTCAGCGCCTGCGCGCCAAGCTCAGAGAGCCGCAGCGTCAGCGCCGCGGCGTCCTCATGCTCACCGATCTCGGTCGAGACCGTGCGGATGACATCGCCCGCGTCGAGCGCCGCGACCATATACATGATGGAAACGCCGGTAATGCGCTCGCCGTTCAGGATCGCCCAGTTGATGGGCGCGGCGCCGCGGTACTTCGGCAGAAGCGAGGAGTGAACGTTGATGCAGCCGTATTGCGGCAGGTCTAAGATCTCCTGCGGCAGGATCTTTCCGTAGGCCGCGACCACGATCAGCTCGGGCGCAAGCTCCCGCAATATGCCGAGCGCTTCCCCGTCACGCATTTTGAGCGGCTGATAGACCGGCAGGTCTTGTGTTAAGGCATATTCCTTCACAGGCGAAGAAGGTCAGCTTCATGCCGCGGTTTTTGGGCTTGTCCGGCTGGGTAAATACGCCGACGACCTCATGCCCGTCCTCCACCAGACGGCGGAGCGACGCAACTGCGAAGTCGGGCGTTCCCATGAATACGATCCTCATTCGTCGTCTTCCCTTTCGTACTCGTCCTCGTGCTCCTTGAGATACTGCTCCAGCTCCTCGTCGGTGAGCAGACGGTCGCAGTGCTCGCTGAACAGGTGTCCGTCCAGATGCTCGATCTCGTGGCAGAAGCAGCGGGCGGTGATATCCTCATCCTCGACCTCGAAGGTCGCGCCGTCGCGGTCCTGCGCACGCACGCGCACGGTGTAGGGACGGGTGACGATGCCCCAGTGGCCGGGCAGGCTCAGGCAGCCCTCCAAGCCGGTCTGCTCGCCCTCAGCCTTGACGATCTCGGGGTTCACGAGCTCGATGATCTCGCCCTCGCTGTCCTCCACGATGCACACGCGGCGCAGGATGCCGACCTGCGGCGCGGCAAGCCCGACGCCGCCGGACTCCTCCAGCGTTTCACGCATATCGTCCAGCAGCAGGTGCAGACGCTCATTGAATTCCGTCACCGGGTGGCAGACCTTCTCCAAACACGGGTCGCCCTTTTTTCTGATCTCACGAATGGCCATAGCAGTTCCTCCTATTGTATCGCATTGCAGTCGGCAAAAATGTCGAGACCGCGGTTTTCCTTGTGTTGATAAAACGCATAGAGATATTCCGCCACCAGACGGCGCAGCGCCGGACAGCCCTTGCCGACGAGAAAAACACGGTAGCGGTAGCGGTTGTTGACCTTCACCACGCTCGCCCCGGCAGGACCGAGCACCTCGATGCTCAGCGGCTTGAGCTCCTCGCGCCGTTCGACGGCGTAGCCGAGCGCGTCGCGCAGCGCCTTTGCCGCGCGGATGACGCGGCTCTCGTCCGAGCCGGTCACGGTAAAGGAGAAGAGGTCGGCGAACGGCGGATAGCGGCGCAGGCGCCGCATCCGGATCTCGCTTTCGTAGAACGCGTCGTAATCCTGTGCGGCCGCCGCGCGGATGACCTCGTTTTCCGGCGTGAAGGTCTGAATGATCGCTCTGCCCTGCTTGCTGCCGCGGCCCGCACGGCCCACGACCTGCGAGAGCAGGCTGAAGGTGCGCTCCGGCGCACGGTAGTTGTCGATATAGAGCGAGGCGTCGGCGCAGAGGACGCCGACCAGCGTGACGTTCTCAAAATCCAGCCCTTGGCGACCATCTGGGTGCCGAGCAGGATCGGGATCTTTTCTTCTTCAAACTGCCGCAGGAGCTTTTCGTGCCCATGCGACGCGCCGACCGTGTCGGTGTCCATACGCAGGACCTTCGCTCCGGGAAACAGAGCGTGCAGCTCCTCCTCGACCTTCTGCGTGCCGGTGCCGATGTGCTTCATGATGCCGCCGCATTGCGGGCAGCGTTCATAGGCCGGCTCACTGTGGCCGCAGTAATGGCACATCAGCCGTCCGTTCGCACTGTGATAGGTCATCGGAACGCTGCAGCGCGGACACTCGGGCACCTCGCCGCACTCACCGCACAGCAGCATCCGGCTGCTGCCGCGGCGGTTGAGAAAGAGAATGCTCTGCTCGCCGTGCGCGAGATTTTCCTCCAGCGCGGAGCGGAGCGGTTCGCTGACGGCGGTCTCGTTCCCCGCGCGAAGCTCGTCGCGCAAATCGGCGATGAACACCTCGGGGAGCGCTTTTTCATTGTAGCGTCTGTAAAGCGGGAAAACTTGATAGCGTCCTTCCCGCGCGTAGTACATCGTCTCGACCGTCGGCGTCGCCGAGCCGAGCAGCAGCAGCGCGCCGCTCTGCGCGCAGCGGAACTGCGCGACATCGCGCGTATGGTAGCGCGGCGGGTTTCCGAGCAGTAGGTCGGCTCCTGCTCCTCATCCATGATGATAAGTCCGAGATCCGGCAGCGGCGCAAACACCGCGCTGCGCGTGCCGAGCACGACCCGCACGTCGCCGCGGCGGATACGCTTCCACTGGTCGTAGCGCTCCGTCAGCTGCAGTCCGCTGTGGAGCATGGCGACGTTCTCGCCGAAATAGGCGGTAAATTTCGCCATCATCTGCGGCGTGAGCGCGATCTCCGGCACAAGCAGCATCGCCGTGCGGCCCATCGCCAATGTTTCCTCAATGAGGCGGATATACACCTGCGTCTTGCCGCTGGCGGTCACGCCATGCAGCAGCGCCGCTCCCGCCTCGCGGCGGGCAATGAGCGGCAGCAGTCCGTCAAAGGCTTGCTGCTGCTCGTCGTTGAGCACGATGGGCAGGGCCATCTCAACGGGCTCGTGCCTGCTGACGCGCAGGACCTCCTGCTTGGCAAAGGAGACGATGCCCGCCTTTTCCAGCCCGCGCAGCGTTTGCAGCGACGCGCCGGTATAGTAGCAGATATCCGACGAGGAGAGCGTGCCCTGCGCGCAGAGCATTTCGACCGCCGCATAGCGCAGGGCGCGCTGCGGCGTTTCTTTGGCTCGACCGCGGCGAGCGCGTCCTCCGCGCTCACGGCAAGGCTCACCATACGCACCGACTTGTCGCTGATCTGCCGGATGGCCGTCGTCTCGGAGTACAGCACACCCTGCTCGCACAGGAGCTTGAGCCGCTTCATCGTCTGCGCGCCGCCGAGCTCCTCGAGCTCGCTGCGATCCAGCTCGCCGCGGGCGGTGACGGCCTCAAGCAGCAGCTTATCCGTGCGGTTCGCCGCGGCAAGTGCTGACAAGTCGCTCTCCTGTACACCGTCTGCTAAGCGGTAGGTCTCGCGGAGCTGGGAACCAGATGCCCGCGGGCAGAATGGTCTGAGCGCGTCGTAGACCGTGCAGAAATAGCGCGCCTTCATCCATTTGGCAAGGCGCAGCAGGGACACGTCGAGCAGCGGCTGCTTGTCCAGCACGGTAAAGACCGGCTTGAGCGGCTTGTCCGCCGCTTCGCACAGCGTTTCGAGCACAAAGCCCTCGGTGCGGCGGTTGCCGCGGCCAAACGGTACGCTCACACGAACGCCCGCGCGGCAGGCGTCAGCAGCTCCGGGGGACAGATAGTCATAGGGGCTTGTCCGGAATAGGGCGCGGCGCTCACCGCGATTTTCACGATCTCAGCGGTTTCCATGCCTCGCCCCTCCTGTTGTTACTGTGCCTCTTCCTCCGCCGGCTTAGATCCTGATGTCCGTCCTCAATGGTCAGGTCCATGTTTCTGGCGTCCAGCTTGCCGTCCGCCACTTCCTGGATGGCCAGGGTGACGGGCTTCTCCGTCAGATGCTCGCCAGTCTCCTCCGCCTCGTCGGCGATCTGCCGGGCCCGGCGCGCCACCACATTGACCATCATATAACGGTTGGGGACATTCTTGGTCAGTTTGTTCATAGCGGGATAGAGCATCATAGTCGTATACTTCCTTTCGCCGCGGCGCGGCATGATTGATAAATTAAATTAGGTATCTTACTGCAATATCTCCATGCGCTCGCTCGGGCGGCAATGCTCGGCGAGCATGATGGCGTTGATCTCGCGCACGGCGTTTTCCACCGTGTCGTTGATGACAAAGTAATCGTAGGTGTCGGCAGTCTGAAGCTCGACCTTGGCGCGGACAAGGCGCTTCTGGATCTTCTCGGGGCTGTCCGTCCCGCGCCCGGTCAGGCGCGCTCCAGCGCGCCCAGCGAGGGAGGGGCGATGAAGATGCGCACCGTGTCGGCCGCTTGCCGCACACCTGCAGGGCGCCCTGCACCTCGATATCCAGGATAACGTCCTTCCCCTGCGCCATGGCTTCGTCCACATAACTTCTTGGGTGTGCCGTAAGAAGTTCCCCACATACTCCGCATACTCCAGGAATTGGTCCATGGCGATCATTTCACGGAAGGATCCACGTTCCATGAAAAGTGGTAGTGGACGCCGTCGATCTCCCGGGACGCGGGTCCTGCGTGGTGGCCGAGATCGAAAAAATAGAGATTCTTCGCGGTCCAGCAGGGCAGCTCACGGCACCGTGCTCTTGCCGACGCCGGAGGGGCCGGAGATGATAAAGGTCTTCCCTGTTTTCATTCGTTTTTCTTCACACGCTCCCAAATTCAAAAGGCCGAGCCGGTGCTGAACCGCTCCGGCGGCAGGGCCGACAGTACCACGTGGTCACTGTCCATGATAAAAATGGACGCGGTCTTGCGGCCGTAGGTGGCGTCGATCAGCATTCCCCCGCTCCGGGACTCCTGCACCATGCGCTTGATGGGGGCCGAGTCCGGCCCCACCACAGCCACCAGCCGGTCAGCGGAGACCAGATTGCCGAATCCGATGTTGATGAGCTTCATCTTCCATCACTCCACGTTCTGGACCTGCTCGCGCATCTTTTCCACCTCTGCCTTCAGCCCCGACAACCACATGGGCAATGGCCACATCGTTGCACTTGGAGCCGATGGTGTTGGACTCCCGGTTGATCTCCTGAATCAGGAAGTCCATCTTCCGGCCCATAGGCTCATCGGATTCCAGCATGGTCCGCAGCTGGGCCACATGGCTCCGCAGGCGGACGGTCTCCTCGTCCACAGCCACCTTGTCCGCGTAGATGGCGGCCTCCATCAGGATCCGCTGCTCGTCGACGGTGGTGCTCTGCAGCACCTCCTCCATCCGGGCGGTGAGCTTGGCGCGGTACTCCGCCACCGTCTCCGGCGACCGCATCTCCACCTGTCCGGTGTATCGCTCAATGGCGTCCAGCCGGTTGGAGATGTCCTCCGCCAGCTTCTGCCCCTCTACGGCCCGCATGTCATTGTACGCGGCCAGCGCCTCGTCCAAGACCGCGCAGAGGTCGGCGCTGACAGTCTCCAGGTCCTCATCCGCCTTCGTGACGGTGAGGACGTCCGGGAACCGGGCCAGCGTCTCCGGCGCGGGCCGATAGTCCGCTGTGCCGCAGACGTCCGACAGCTCCCCCAGGGCGGCGGCATACTGGGCCGCCAGCTCCCGGTTCACCGCGACCTTGGCCACGTCCGCGGCAGAGGCGTCCACGGTGATGAACACGTCCACCTTTCCCCGGGACACCGCCTGCTGGACGTGCTTTTTCACCGCGTCCTCCGCAAAGGCATACATCCGGGGCATCTTCACCGTGCAGTCCAGATAGCGGTTGTTGACGGACCGCACCTCCACCGTGATGTCCCGCTTGTGCAGCTCCTGTCTTGCCCGGCCGTAGCCGGTCATGCTCTTAATCATGTGATCCCTACTTCCTCTCTTGTGGTCTCTCAGCAGCAGAACCAATAGCCGCCGCCATTGCAGAGCGCCCAGAGACAGCACAGGCTCATACAGGGATTTCCGCCGCAAAAGGTGCCGAAACTCCCGCCGCCGGGGCGGTATGCCGTGTCGTCCGTGCCCTCCATATACTCCAGCGCCTGCCGGTACTCGGCGTTGGTGGGGTCCATCTGGCAGGCGGTCTCGGTAGTACCGCAGCGCCTCGTCCAGCCAGCCCCGGCGGTAGCAGACCGCCCCCTTCAGGAAGTTCCACTCCGCATTGTGGTCGCTCACGCCGCTTTAAAGCTCAGCGAGAGCGAGATATCGCCGCGGTTACGATCGCCATGCGCACCTGATTGAGCGAGCCCGCTCATAGGCGCCGCCGCCGAAAGCGGAGTTACGCCATGGCCGGCCCGCTGCCGTAGCCGTAGGGTGGCTGCAGGCGGCGGAAGACGCCTTGCGCTGCTTCTGAATCTGGTCATAGGCACTCGTTGATCTCTTTTCATTTTTTTTCCACTGCGCGGAGGATCAAGCCAGCGGGTTATCTGTCGGGTGGTATTTTGCCGAGGCAGGTGCGATAGCGCTTGACCTCCTCGTCCCAGTGCCAAATAAACGGGATATTTTAGAGGATCTGATAGGGGTCATTCATACGGTTTCCTCGTTTTTTCTCCTACGCCTTGATGCGGAAGTGTATTCTGCGCGGGGACTTATGATACGTGCCCCTTGAGGAACAGCTTGCCGATCCCGCTAAAGGCTTTCTCGTAAAATGCTGTCTAAAATGCTTGTCCACTTGGAAATAAGCGCTCGCCACGGTGCACGGGAGAGGTCGAGCAGGCGGCCACGGCTTCCTGCTCTGCTCGTCCAGCTTGTCGCCATCAAGCTCTAGCGATAGCGCAGCCAGTTAGCCAACATTCGAGTGCGCGTCCTTTCTGCGCGTCAACCAAAGTGAATCCAGCGGCCGGTGGTAGAAAAATTTCCTTCATCACGCCGCATCTCGTCATCGACACGGTCGGCGATATCCGCCATCAGCGGCCGAAAGGACTCCGGCAGCCTGATCAGGAAGCGAGGCGCAGTGCTCCCCGCTCGCGCTCGTGCCAGATCATTTAGAGTGCGCTACTGCGGCGTCAAATTCCGGCACGAACGTCCCTCGCCTTGCGGTAAGCGCCGCGCAGCAAAAAGCGCCGCGAGCCGGTATGGGATGGCTTTGAAAAGCCGTGGTCTTCCAATATGGTCGCGAAGCTGCCACCGAGGCGACACCAGGCTGTGAAGTGCTGCCGCCGTTTCGAGCGCGACGGTGTGCGCCATGACACTGTGCCTTGCGGATGCGCCGCGCAGCGCCAGCTCTCACATTCGGCTCCTGCGCGTCGGAGAGCAGGAATAACCAGGAACGTGAAGTCGAAATTCAGCACAAAGCGGGCGGCAAAAGTATTATTGCCCGACTCGTGGCACGCCCCGTAACGGACTGGAAACGCTTTCGTCCCTGCTCGCTTTGAGGTGCGGCTTGGACGGCCTGTGTAACCAAACATGCCTTAGCACGCAATAATGGTGAACGTCAGCTTGTCGTTTTTCTTCTTCGTGCGGCGGTCGCAGATGATCGTGGGATGTGATGTCGACTAAGCCGCGTGATGGCGACGGCGCGCAGTCCCCCGCAGCGCGCCGGTCGCAAAGTAGCCGACAAGAAACAGCACGATCGGCAGAAGATACGAGGAGCATCACGCCGAGCAAGATTTTCGTAAAGGCTCTCGACCACGACCTGTCCCACTTCGGCTTCGGGTCGTTGCGCGCGACAGCGCGCGCTCACTTGCACCGACACGCCGCAGCCCGCACACTCTTCTTCACAGTCGGGCTGCAGGCGGACTTGCGCGGACGGAGATCTCCGCCATGCCGCCGGGAAGGATTTTTCTACTGTTGCGATCTGAGTCATGCTGTCTCCTTTTGCGAATTGGTTAGCTGATGTGAACGGTGACCTCGTAAGTGCCGACCGCGCCTCACGCCGCAGCCGCCTCACCTCGATGC
>VOFJ01002650.1_pt1 | contig 18492 bp, 38 predicted proteins | sample 5384081 | NCBI WGS metagenome assembly VOFJ01 (sample SAMN12384729, study PRJNA508395) | human gut metagenome | isolation source: healthy gut I | host: Homo sapiens
TCTTGATAATGGAACATATTCCATAACCGGTTTCTGGCTGATTACGACACTGGCATTTGCATGCATGGAGGTATATGCCTCGGCAGTCCCTCCAGCCTCCGGCTCATGTCAATGGTTGCGAACCGTCGTCTCATATAAATTTTCTTTAATTCCGGTTTGCCTTCATTGCTTTATCAATCGTAATATTTAGTTCCTGCGGAATCATTTTTTCAATCGTATCACACTGCACATAAGGAAACATCCATAACTCTTCCAACGTCTTTGATAACACCCTCTTGCCGCCATCAAAATTCAAAAAGTAACAATTGGCATGGAAAATGATATAGAGCTTGAAATGAAAAGCTATGAATTAGATCCGAATGCACCCAAGGAATGTACAGGAACAATGGCGGAGCGATATGCCAAAAACATGAAGCTTGGGCCAAAGGGCGCGGAATATCATGTTGAAAGAGTTTCAAGGTTTGGCCGAATGGAAGGTCTTGATATGGATTACGCAAAATCCAAATATACCAATACTCTTGATGCCCACAGACTTCTTAAGTTTGCACAGTCAAAGGACGATAAAGAAATAATAAGTAAACTGACAAAGAGTTTATTTGATGCATACTTTGCAAAGGGACTTGAGCTCAGCGACAGAAATACTCTTTGTAAAGATTTGTGTGGAAGCGGGACTTTCCGAGAATGATATTGTAAATGCATTAGACAGTGATACATTTACAGATGAAGTAAGAGCTGACGAAAGTGAAGTGGAAGCAGACCCTGATTTTTACGGTATACCTCTTTTTTGTTATAGGGGATAAGAAGCTTGAAGGGGCTGCAGAAGAAAATGCATTTATTACAGCCATAAGAGAAGCGCTGGCAGGTGACGCTGTAGCAGAAAATAATTCTGAAGAGAAAGTTCATAGTGATGATTCTGATAAAAAGCGGATGTAGTGACGAATCTAATGAAAATGGGTGTGTTAATGGAGTCTGCAGAATATAGATTACTTTAGAACATGGATGCGGTGATTAAGTATATAAAATATAAATCACATTAGAAAAACAAATAGAAATTAAATAACAAAAACAAACGCCTGGGCATATAGACACAAAAACTATATACCCAGGCTTTTTAATATTTTAAATTACTGTTTTACTTTTTTCGTCAGCTTCGAAGCATGCGTAATCATTTTCTTTGTTACACATTTTCTCATCGATCTCTGTGATATAAGGATCTGCTTCTATTGCACAGCATCTTCCCGCACGAGTCCATTTGCACTTTGGAAAGTTAGGACATACGAACTGGAAGCACTGTTTTTCTTCTGTCATATTTGCCATTAAGTAACCCCGCTTTATTTCTTATAACTATAAATACACATGCCGTAAGTATATCATATAATTTGCAACATGCCCTTAATTGATGTACATTTAAACAAATAATAAAATGATTTCCAATGCGTTAGTTCTATATTAAGATCAGGACTTAATCTGATGCAAATGGAAGTATGAAAGTAAGTTTTGAGATGTCCATACAGACATATTTTAGAGTATCGAATGTTAAGAGAACCTTCAAAAACAAAAGATAATATAATAAACTGGATCAGGGAATATTTTGCTTCAAGTGTACCTAATGCATATGCCGTTATAGGTATTTCAGGTGGTAAGGATTCAAGTGTAGCCGCTGCCCTTTGTGCGGAAGCTCGGAGCAGACAGGGTAGTTGGTGTCATTATGCCTGACGGAGAGCAGAGTGACATTGATGACAGCCGCCGCCTTGTGGAATATTTAAATGTTAAACATATTGAATTTAATATTAATAAGATAACTTCTGCATATCTTGATTCATTTGAAAGCAATATTGAATTTAAAAAAATGTTTCAGATAATAAGGGTTTAAGTCGTGATGCAAAAAATAAATATGCCACCAAGAATCAGAATGAGTGTTTTTATACGGAGTTGCCCAGTCACTTGATAAGGGCGGACTTGTTGTTAATACATGTAACTACTCTGAAGATTACGTAGGTTTACTCTACAAAGTTCGGTGATACTGCAGGAGACTTTAGTCCGCTTTCATCATTTACAGTTTCTGAGGTTCTCCAGATTGGAAAGGAGTTAAATCTTCCTGATGATTTAATCTACAAAAACACCATCTGATGGTCTCAGTGGTACAAGTGATGAGGAAAAGCTTGGATTTTACATATGATGAATTAGAAAAATATATCTACACAGGTGAATGTGATAATTCTGTCTCAAAGGAGAGAATCGACAGACTTCATGTAAGAAATATACACAAGCTCCTTCCAATGCCTATGTATAAGAAGTCGGAAGACGAAATAATTTAAAAAAAGACTTGTACTTCAATTTCTGAGGTACAAGTTTTTTTTATGTAAAACTCATTATTCTAATTATGAGTTAAACTTCACGTTATTTAAAAAGGATTGTACTTCAATTAACGAAGTACAATCCTTTTTTAAAATGAATACATTATTATAATGATGTATTCATTTAGCATTTAGAATCTGAAAATCTCTCTTATTAGAATGTTCTATTTCATATAGATGTTCTTCTGTAATCGTTCTTACTTTTTCCTTTGGAATCTTGTTAAGTTCTTCTTCGATAACCTTGAATCCCTGCTCCTTAGTTTCCTCTGAAGCGTAATCTACAAGATACTCAGCAAGAGTCATAAGTGCGTTAGGGTGGCAGCAGTTAAGAATCTGTCCGTTCTTACAGAGTTCCATAAATCTGTCGCCTGTTCTTCCTTCTCTGTAGCATGCTGTACAGAATGAAGGAATGTGACCGTTGTCCATAAGCCATTTAACAACTTCATCAAGAGTTCTCTGGTCAGATACATCAAACTGTTCTGTATCATGTGGACGTTCTACTTCTGAATATCCGCCTACACTTGTTCTTGAACCTCCACTGAGCTGTGAAATACCTGCGTGAAGCATTTTTGCACGAACTTCAGCATTTTCTCTTGTAGAAATGATCATTCCTGTGTAAGGAACTGCAAGTCTGATACATGCTGCAATCTTTACAAACATGTCATCTGAAAGTGAGTTATCAAATTCATCAGGATCAATGTCATCTGCAGGCTTAACTCTTGGAACACTGATTGTATGAGGTCCAACACCGAAAACTGTTTCAAGGTGTTCTGCATGCATAAGTAATCCTGCAAATTCATACTCATAGTTATCAAGACCAAATAATACACCGAGACCTACACATCATCGATTCCTGCTCTCATGGCACGGTCCATACTTTCTGTGTGGTATGCATAGTCGCTCTTAGGACCTGTTGGATGAAGCTCTTCATATGCTTTCTTGTTATAAGTTTCCTGGAAAAAGGATATATGTTCCGATTCCTGCCTCCTTGAGCTTTCTGTAATTCTCCACTGTAGTGGCAGCGATATTTACATTTACACGGCGGATTTCACCGTTCTTATGCTTAATACTGTAAATAGTCTTAATAGACTCAAGAACATACTCAATAGGATTGTTAACAGGATCTTCACCGCATTCAAGAGCAAAAGTCGCTTATGTCCCATATCCTGAAGAGCTATAACTTCGTTTCTGATTTCTTCCTGTGTAAGCTTCTTTCTTGGAATAGTCTTATTCTTTAAATGATATGGGCAGTAGAGACAACCGTTTACGCAATAGTTAGAAAGGTATAAAGGGGCAAACATAACAATTCTGTTGCCATAGAACTTTAACTTAATGTCTTCCGCAATTTTGTAAATCTCTTCGTTAATTTCTTTATCCTCACATGCAAAGAAGAAGACTTGCTTCTCTGTGTAAGGCCGTTACATACATATCCAGTATCAGTCTTTACAGGCTTTGCTTTTTCTATGATGGAACGGATAAGCTCTAAATCATTTTTATTCTTTTTGTGCATATTTTACTGTATCAAGAATTTCCTGTTCATTGATAAATTCCTCGGCTACCGAAGAAGCCGGATTGTAATTAGCCATAGTTCCCCTTAATTCATGTATCTTAATTTTAAAAAAAAAGCCTAAATGTGTGTAAAACATTATAACAGATATTTGATAAGAAAATGTTACACAAATCAATTAATTTAATACTTAAATAAAGGATTTAAATATCTAAATATGGTAAAAATATAGGTAGAGGAAAGGGAGGTTAAAAGTATGGACGGTAAGAAAAAAATTAAGGAGTGTTACCACTCATTAAGAGGTTTTGCAGGAGAGCAGAAAAGAAAGATTGAACATGCTATCCAGAAAGAAAAAAAGATCTTAGAAAAACTGGATGATGTTGTAAAGACAAATTCTGAAAAATCTGAGAACGAAATTAACAGATTATGGGATGTTATCGACAGAATGGATTTACAAATCAATACTCTTGAAAACAAGGTTATGGAGTTAGAAAAAAGAAGATAGAGGCAAAAAGAGAAAGATGCACAATAAAAGGTTTGTTTCGTTATTCAACGATACGGTGAAAAAAAGTAAACGGTGGAGCAGAACAGCATTGTCGTTTTTTTTGCAGAGAGAATGGCTAAGTTCTGTAACGCGTGGAAGTTCTTACAACTAAGGCCAAAGGATTACATGACTTGGAAAAATGAATACAAAGAAGACATTGAATGGCTTAACGATGTCAAGATAAGAAGATTCGGAGTAGTTGCTGAGAGAAATATAGATACATTTTCAAATGTATCCATGTCCATAAATAATTATTCCGGTGATGAGGAACTGCAGGAAGCAGTTGAAAATATGTGGATAGACGAGCAGGGACCTCTTGTTCCTGATTTAGTTGAGTATATAAAGAATCACAAGGATGATTACGATGTATTCATATTCTTTACATACTTATATTATCCAACAGTAAAGGGACTTCCTGAAGTTGCTGATAAATCAATTCTCTTACCACTTGCACATGATGAATATGAACTTTATATAGGTGCATTTAAAAAGCTGTTCAGCCTTCAAGAGCATTTTTCTTCAACACTACTGAAGAAAGAGACCTTGTTCGCCATGTATTTAAGAACTACGGTATACCTTACAAAATAGGTGGCGTAGGAGTTGATCTTCCAGAACATATTGATGTAGAGGGCTTTAAGAAAAAGTACAACCTTGATAAGTACATTATATATGTGGGAAGAATATGCGAATCGAAAAATGTTAATCAGCTTCTTGACTACTTTGAACAATATAAGGAAGAACAGGGTGATTGATTCTTCAAAGGATTTAAAGCTTGTACTTGTAGGCAAGACTGAAATTAATGTTGAAGGAAGAGAAGATGTAATTTCGCTCGGTTTTGTTGACGAGGCTGATAAATATGCGGCTATTGCAGGTGCAGTTGCCCTTATTCAGCCTTCAAAAATTTGAAAGTCTTTCCATGGTAGTGCTTGAGAGTTTTAAGCTTTCACGACCTGTAATAGTTAATGGAGAATGTAAGGTTTTAAAGGGACATATAGATAAGTCGGAAGGCGGATATGCCTACGAAAGTTATGAAGAATTTAAGAATGCCCTTTATAACCTGGAACATGATGCTATAAAGAACAGAAATATGGGTAATAACGGCCTCAGATATGTAAATGCAAATTATGATTGGGATGATATTTGTTACAAATTGATGTATATCATCAATACTATTTCACATTAAGAATAAGAAAGATACGAGGTGATGTCGTGCTTGAATTAAAGGATGTTGTACGAGAGTATAATACAGGCGGATTTGTCAATCATGCTCTTGATCATGTAAAGTATTAAGTTTTTCGCGACAGCGAATTTGTAGCAATACTTGGGCCATCAGGTTCAGGTAAAACAACTATGTTGAACATCATAGGCGGTCTGGATCATTTTTTACATCCGGAGACCTTCTCATTAACGGTGTTTCAACTAAGGATTACAACGATAAGGATTGGGATGCCTACAGAAATCACTCCGTTGGTTTTGTATTTCAGGCGTACAACCTTATCGGTCACCAGACTATTTTTGTCTAACGTAGAGCTGGCTCTTACAATTTCGGGCGTTTCAGCAGCCGACAGAAAGCAGCGTGCCATCGATGCGTTAGAGAAGGTTGGACTTAAGGATCACATGAACAAAAAGCCTAATCAGCTTTCAGGTGGTCAGATGCAGAGAGTTGCCATAGCCAGAGCGCTTGTAAATGATCCTGAAATCGTTCTCGCCGACGAGCCTACAGGAGCTCTTGATACTGAAACAGGTATTCAGATTATGGAGCTTCTTAAAGAAGTATCTAAGGACAGACTTGTAGTTATGGTTACTCATAACCCTGAGCTTGCAGAGGAATATGCTACAAGAATAGTTTCCATCTCTGACGGTAAGATTAAGTCAGATACCAACCCCTGTGGGAGATGATGAGAAATCTAATGAGAGCGGCGTATGTACTAACAAGGTTGGAATGAGCCTTGGAACAGCATTTAAGCTCAGTATGAACAACCTCAGAACAAAGAAGGGCAGAACAATTCTTACAGCCGTTGCAGGTTCTATCGGAATTGTAGGTATTGCACTTATCCTTTCCCTTTCTACAGCAGTTAATGACTACATGGATGGATACATTGCAGAAGGATACATTAAGTTCTTATCCTCTTATGATTCAGTCACAGACTGTTGACCTTTCATCCATAACATCTTCAGGCTTTACAAACAATCCGAACGCAGGAAAGACAGACAGAGACGGTATTTATGGATCTGTCAGCGGATTAAGTGGTTTTAACATTATCAAAAAAATGATTTGTCATCATTTAAGAAGTACATAGATGATCCTGATTCAAATATTCATCAGTATATCGGAGAGAACGGTGTTTCATATGAATATGACATGACATTTACAGTTCTTTCAAAGGACTCAAATGGTGAATATATAGACTCTGCAAGTTCTCCTGGAGACGGAAGTACTACAAGTGGAACTTTGACAATGATGTCTTCTCTTATAGGAAGAAGTAATACAGATAAGTCTACAATCTTTGCGGAAATTCCACCTGACAGAGAAAGAACTGGCGTTAACGCTACTATGATTGATGGTTATGACGTAGTAGATGGTAAATGGCCTACAGAATATAACGAAGCAGTTTTATTCCTTGACGAAACTAATTCTATAACACTTGCTCAGGCATATTGCTTAGGTTTAGTTACACAGGACGAATATGATGACTATGCAGGCAAGGCAGATGTAGACACAGGTGATTTCCAGATTATTTCTGACTACTCTGAAGTTATCGGTAAGGAATATTACATGATTCCTACATGCGAGTTCTACAAGAGCAGTGGTAACGGAACATTTTACAAGGAGTCACTTACATCATTTAACCAAGAAGATTACCTTGATAAATCAATCCCATTCAAAATTGTTGGTGTTGTAAAGTCAAAGGGTAAAAACGGTGGTTCTACATTTGATACACCTGTAGGTTTCACATCTAAGATGACTGATCATATTTATGATATTGAATCTAAGTCAGAAGTCGTAAAGGCGCAGATGGATAACACTGAAAAGAGTGTAATTACAGGAACAAAGTTCAATGTAACAACTAACGAAGATAAGATTGAGGGCAGCTAAGGGCTACTTAAAGGCTCTTCCTGACAGCGAGAAGGTTTCTACATATACATTGGTTATGGCAAGCTCACAGGGACAGCAGGCTGCAAGTCAGTCAGCTGCAGCCCAGCAGCAGATGATGCCTGGAATGTCATATGAAGATATGATGGTTGCAGCTCTTGATAACTGGGTTGATAATGAGTCAGATGACGATACCTTATTAAAGGTTTATAAAGACTATATCGGAAATACTACATATGAAGATACCCTTGTTAAGTTAGGTACTATCAATAAGGACAGACCTACATCAATTAACATTTATACAGACAGCTTTGAAGCTAAGGACGATCTTATAAATGCAATCAATGAATATAATGAAACTGTGCCGGAAAATGAAAGAATTACATTTACAGACTATGTATCAGTAATTGCTAACTCTGTAACAAGCATGGTAACTGTAATTTCTGCAGTACTTATAGCTTTCGTATCGATTTCACTTGTTGTTTCTTCTATCATGATGATCGGAATTATTACTCATATTTCTGTAATGGAAAGAACAAAGGAAATTGGTATCCTCAGAGCACTTGGTGCATCTAAATCTAACATTTCCCAGGTATTTAACGCAGAGACAATTATTATTGGATTGTTCTCAGGTGGTATCGGTATTGGAATAGGTTATCTCTTAGATATTCCTGCAACAGCCATTATCCAGAAGCTTGTAGATGATACAACAGTTTCTGCAATACTTAATCCTGTTCATGCACTTATTCTTGTTGGTATCAGTGTATTAGTAACATTTATCGGTGGTTTACTTCCTGCAGGCAAGGCAGCTAAGAAAGATCCTGTTGAAGCTTTTAAGAAGCGAATAATGATTAATAAGTTAGGAATAAATATTTTATATAAAACAGAAACATTTACTGGAACAGAACAGTTAAATGTTTCTGTTTTTTATTTATTAATTTTTTAGGTACGACAATCTGTTAGAAATGTTTTAAAGTAACGCTAATTGTAGTAGAATACACATATATATTTACAAAAATGAAAGGAAAAATATACATTTCTTTTAATTGCAGTGAAACATTCGGCAATTTTGTTATTTATATAGATATTTGTTATGAGCAGAGATGATTTTATAATCGATGACTTAAAAAAAGAGATATTATTTACTACTTTAAAAAGCAATATGATCTTGGAATGCTTAATTCATTTGAGGGTAATATCACAGTAAGAATTCCTGACAGTGAGAATTTCCTTGTTACTCCTACACAGCAAGATAAGGAAAAAATTACACCTGAAATGATTCTTGAAGTAGATAAGAACGGTAATCTTGTTGAAGAATCACAGTGGAAGCCTTCAAGTGAGCTTGGAATGCACCTTAAAATATATGAGCTCCGCCCTGATATTCAGGCAGTAGTGCACAACCACAGTACATATGCAACAGCATTTGCCCTTGTAGGAAGACCTATTTCAAATGAAATGGCTGAAGGATATATGTTCTACGGCGGTGACATTCCTGTATGCCCATATGGAAGACCGGGAACACCTGCAGTTTATGCCCATTTTGAGAAATATTTCGTTGATAAGGATAAGGATGTTGTACTTCTTGCAAATCACGGACTTGTTGCAGCAGGCAAGAGTGTAAGCCAGGCTTTCAGTAAGGCTGAGGCTGTTGAAAAGTTAGCTAAGATTGTTATTGCATCTGAAGCACTTGGACCTGACCTTCCTCTTTCAGCAGTAGAGAAAAGAGAAGCTTCTTGAAGTTTACAAGGCAAGAAAGGATTGATCCTATGTATGATAAATATTTTTTTAATGTCAGAACCGGATATTGAAGGATATATAAGAGAAAATCTTCCGGAATATTTTGCGGCTGATGAAAAGCTCGTATGCAAGGAAATCGGTGATGGAAACCTCAATTATGTGTTCAGACTTGCCAATGAGAATGGAAAAAGCATAATCATTAAGCAGGCTGGAGAAGAACTTAGAATTTCAAGGAACTTAAGCTTTCTACAGACAGAGGAGGAAGAATTGAGGCAAATGTTCTTCAGTTACAGGGTGAATATGCACCGGGTTCTGTTCCAAAAGTTTATTTATATGATGAAGTAATGTGTGTTCAGGTTATGGAAGACATGATCGGACATGGCATGATGAGAACAGAGATGTTAAATGGAACAATCTATCCACTTTTTGCGGAGCAGATTGCCGACTTCATGGTTAAAACTCTTATTTTATCAAGTGACATTGTTATGGATCATATGGAAAAAAAAGCTTGTCTGTAAGTTTACTAATCCAGATTTATGCGACCTTACAGAGCATCTTGTTTTCTCAGAGCCATATTCTGACTACAATAAGAGAAATAATCCTTTTGAAAGGAACATGGACTTTATCAAAGAGAATATTTATTCTGACGAAGACTTAAAGGCGAGAGCAGCAGAGCTTAAGTTCAAGTTTATGAATAATACGGATTCTCTTATTCATGGTGATTTACATACAGGTTCTATATTTATTAATAAAGAGCATTTATATGTATTTGACCCTGAATTCGCATTTTACGGTCCTGCAGGATATGATATAGGAAATGTCATTGCAAACCTCTTATTTGCATATGAGCATGCAGATAAAGTATTATGTGATAAGAATGCTGCTGATGCAGAAGTATTTAAAACATGGGTTTTAGACAGTATCAGAGATATCGTTGATTTATTTATCTCAAAGGCAGATAAGTTATACGATGAAAAATGTGCTGATATTATGGCAAAAGAATTCAATATTTAAAAAATAAATATATCGCAAATATCCTCAATGATACTGCAGGTTATACAGGAACTGAGCTTATCAGAAGAATAGTTGGTATGGCTAAGGTAAAGGACATCACAACAATTGAGGATGACGATAAGAGAGTAAGCGCAGAGCGTAAGTTATTACTTTTCGCTAAGAAGCTTATGTTAGAAAAATGATAGCTTTACAGATGGTAAGAGCTATGTTGATGGCTGGCTTGCAATAAATGATTAATAAGTGAAAATCAGAATAGCCGGATTTAATTAACTAAATTGAATTTAGTTAATTATTCTAATCTGGTTTCTGGATGATTTTAGCTTTTTATTTAGGCAGTGCATAACCGGCAGTTAAGGAGAAAATAATGAAAAAGACTATATTAGATTATGAAACAGTACGATTAAATGACGAACGTGATTGCATTGAAATTATAGATCAGACAAAGCTCCCTGAGGAGATTAAGATCGTTAAGCTTCGCACACAGGAAGATATCAGAGATGCTATCAGCAGATTAGCAGTAAGAGGAGCACCTGCAATCGGTATTACAGGTGGTTTTGCCCTTTACCTTGCATCTAAGGAAATCTCATACAGCCGTACACATAACGAAGTTCCAGGCTCTATGGAAATCGCTAATGACGAAGGTTATTCAAATGATGATATCATCAATGAATTCTTCGTTCAGTTAAATGATGCAAAGGAATATATTAACCTTTCAAGACCAACAGCTGTTGATTTATCATGGGCTTTAAATAAGACATATGATGCTGCTGTCATAGCAAATGAAGATTTCGAAGGCGATTACATCGGTGATCGTCTGGATCACATCGTTTATGCCATCAAGATGGAAGCTATGGCAATTTACAGCAACAACATTGACATGTGTAAAGTCAATTGGTGAGCACGCTCTACACTTGTTAAGGCCGGAGATACTCTTCTTACACACTGTAACGCAGGTAAGCTTGCTACAGTTGATTACGGTACAGCAACAGCTGTTATGTATTTAGGTAAGGAAAGAGGATATAACTTCAAGATCTACTGCGATGAGACAAGACCACTTCTTCAGGGTTCAAGACTTACAGCATTTGAGCTTTTCAAGTGCAGGTATGGATGTTACTCTCGCATGTGACAATATGTCAGCTTCTCTTATGAAAGAGGGCAAGATTGACGCTATTTTCGTTGGTTGTGACAGAGTTGCAGCTAACGGTGATACAGCTTAACAAGATTGGTACACTCCTTCTTGCAATTGCTGCTAAGCGTTACAATGTTCCTTTCTACGTATGTGCTCCTTCATCAACAATTGATTTCAATTCTAAGACAGGTGCAGATATCGTTATCGAGCAAAGAGATTTTGAAGAAGTTACAAGCATGTGGTTTAAAAAGCCAATGGCTCCTGAAGATATTAATGTATATAACCCTGCATTTGATGTTACAGATGCAGACCTTATTACAGCAATTATTACAGAAAACGGTATTGCATACGCTCCATTTGAAGACAGCTTAAGAGATCTTGTAGAAGATTAATGTGTTATTTGATAATTGAAGATTTATTTGGTTAACGAATATTTATACACATCTTTTGTTTTCTGATTTTAGGGCAGGAGTGATAGTTACGCTTCGCCCTTTTTTATGAATATTTCACATTCCAACCTATGTATAAATATACACATATTGTTTTATACTGTGATATAATAACCAAATATAGATAATTACTTGATTAACATCATTAATCATATATGTATAAATATAGATTCACAAAGGTAAGGTGATTGATATGGCTAATAATTCAAGAGGTAATATTCAGTATTCTATTAAGGATCTTGTCGGTTTAGGAGAACTCAGTATTTCAGATGAAGTACTTGTTGTTATTGCAGCTCTTGCGACTACAGAAGTAGAAGGTGTTGCTGCACTTGCCGGAAATATTACAAATGCAGTTGCTGCAAGACTTGGCGCAGGTAAGCTTTCAAAGGGTGTTAAGATCCATATTAACAACAGAGTAATTACAGCTGATGTTTCAATTAACATTAAGGACGGCTATGCAATTCCCGATGTTTCTGCACAGGTTCAGGACCGTGTAAAGCAGGCTATTGAAACAATGACAGGTTTGTCAGTTGATAAGGTTAACGTAAGAATAACAGGTGTTTCTGTGGAGAATGAATAATGGCTAAGAATATGTCAAAGAAGTTCTGTAAGAGAACATATCTTTAAAATTGTTTTTGGATATGATTTCCATAAGGCGCCAGAGGATTGTGACCTCATTATTTGTAATTATTTAGATACTGCAAAGAATGTAGATGATGAGATTATTGAATTCTCTGAAGATGATAAGAACTATATTGTAGTTAAAGTAAATAACATTGTTTCTAAAATCGATGATATCGATGAGAAGATAGAAGCATTATCAAATAAATGGAAAATAGAAAGAATTGCCAAGGCTGAACTTGCAATTCTTCGTCTTGCTGTATATGAAATTTTATATGATGCTGATATTCCTGACGGAGTTGCAGTGAACGAAGCACTGGAATTAGCTCATAAGTATGGAGATGAGTCAGCAAGCTCATTTATCAACGGAATTCTTTCTAATGTCCTTAAGGAAAAAAAAAACAGCGGACAATTGAGGCGTTTAGCGAATGGAAGATAATAAAAAAATATATTCCGTGCTGGAGCTTAATACATTTATTAAACGACTTATAAACAGTGAATATTTATTAAGTAATGTTTACATAAAGGGTGAAGCTTCTAATGTAAGAAGTATCACAATGCTACAGGGCATATTTATTTTACAATTAAGAGCAGGGACGACAGCGGTGAAAATTCCGCAATCTCAGCTGTTATGTTTAAAGGTAACGCATCCAAGCTTAATTTCCGCCTTGAAGAAGGTATGGGAATTATAGTTAACGGCCGTGTTGATGTATTTGAAAGAGATGGAAGATATCAGATATATGTCAACAGCATTACACAGGAAGGTATTGGTGATCTTTATCAGAAACTCCAGGAACTTATGGAGAGATACCGTAAGTCGGAGTTTTTAATGAAGAACACAAGAAGCCGATACCTAAATTTGCTACAAAGATAGGTGTGTGTACGGCTCCTGACGGCGCTGCTTTTAAAGATATCGAAAAGATAATTAAACGAAGAAATCCATATGCACAGATTGTCTTATATCCTGCACTTGTTCAGGGTGTAAATGCAAAGCTTAGCATTGCAAAGGGTGTTGAGACTCTTGATAAGCTTGACTTGATGTAATTATCATCGTAGGCCGTGGAGGTGGTTCAATTGAAGACCTCTGGGCATTTAACGAACCTGAAGTTGCCAAAGGCAATATTTTATGCAAAGACTCCTATTATCTCAGCGGTAGGTCATCAGATTGACTATACAATTTCTGACTATATTGCGGATAAAAGAGCGGCAACACCTTCCGAAGCAGCTGAAATTGCGGCATTTGATATTAATGATGTACTTATGTCACTTGATACATACAGAGACACATTATTATCCGGTGTAAGAAGAGTATTAAATGAGCAGAAGAACAGACTTAAGTCAGCAAATGATATGCTTTCGGCTTTAAGCCCCTGCAAAAAGCTCGTTCAGAATAAAGAGAAACTTTCAAGTTATAAAATCACATCAATTTATTATTGTCTAATGTTTTGGAAGAACGAAAAACGCCAACAATTCATTAGCTGATAAGCTGAAATATACATTGTCTAATATGCTTGTTCAGTATAAGAGCAAGCTTCCTGTTATTAAGAATGCTTTAACAACATCTATACATAATAGCATAGATGTCAATAAACATAAGCTTAAACTTATTTATAATAGTCTTGATGCGTTCTCGCCTGTTAAGAGAATTTCAAGTGGATACGGATATTTGGAATCTGAGGACAAGAGAATTGTATCGGTTGAAGATGTTAATGTTGGGGACAACATTAACATTTATCTTTAAAGATGGTAAGATTAATACAACGGTTAATAATATAGATAATGTAAATATACTGAACACTTGATTAACGGAGACTGATTATGAGTGAAGAAAAATCAGAACGTATTTGATAAATCTAATTCAGATACAATCGAAAAAGAACTTTGAAAAATTAGATGAAATTGTTTCAAAGATGCAGTCAGGAGAGATTTCTTTTTAGGGGAAGCCCTTGAAGCATACAAAGAAGGAACACTTCTTGTTGAGGACACTGCCAAGAGACTCGATATGATTGAAAAACAGATTACGTTTATTAATGAATAATTAAAACGGAGATATTATGCACTTAGATATAGAATTAAAAAGAGGGTGGATTATATCAATAAAGTGCTTATTGATAATCTTCCGGAAGATGGTGGTTTTTACTCACTTATTATCGAACCTATGAAATACAGTGTTGAAGCCGGTGGAAAGAGACTCAGACCAATGCTTATCAGAGAAGCATTTAAGCTCTTAAATGGTGATCCATCTCATAGAAAAGGTTGTTGAGCAGTTTATGACAGCCATTGAGTATATTCATACATATTCACTGGTTCATGATGATTTACCTGCCATGGATAATGATTCACTTAGAAGAGGACTTCCAACAACTCATGTTAAGTATGGTGAGGATATTGGTATCCTTACAGGTGATTCACTTCTAAACTATGCATATGAGATAGTTTTTAAGACTGCATTAAATGTAGGTAAGATAGACAGTGAATATGCCGTAAAGGTATTGAAAGCAGGAGAAAGAGCTTTCAAGATCAGCCGGATTATATGGTATGATAAGCGGACAGACTCTGGATGTTATTAAGACAGGGCATCCGATATCAAAAAGAAGAGCTTGATTTTATTTTTGATCTTAAAACAGGAGCATTAATCAGAGCTTCACTTTAAAATCGGAGCAATTCTTGCAGGATGTACTGATGATGAGCTTGCAAAAAATTGAAAAAGCAGGAAAGCTTATCGGTCTTGCATTCCAGATAAGAGACGATATGTTGGATGAAATTGGTAAGGAAGAAGATATCGGTAAAACCGGTACATTCTGATGCCGACAATATAGAAGACAACATATGTATCATTGTATGGACTGGAAAAGCTCAGGAAGATGTTGAAAGCTATTCTTCAGAAGCTATAGAGATATTGAAAAGTTTAGGAAATAATGAGTTCTTAACAGAACTTATTACCTATTTAACTGTAAGGAACAAATAACAATTGTTTATCCGTATAGAAATTGGAGAGATGTGGATAAATGGTACTAGATAAAATAAATAAACCTAATGATATTAAAAAAAAAATCAGTCCAAGGGAATACAAACAGCTTGCCTCTGAAATCAGAAAGTTTCTTATTGAGAAAAAATAAGTAAAACAGGTGGTCATCTTGCATCTAACCTTGGCGTTGTGGAACTCACAATGGCAATGCAGATTGTATATAACCTTCCAAAGGACAAGATTATATGGGACGTAGGTCATCAGTCATATGCACATAAAAATTTTGACAGGAAGAAAAGCGGAATTTGATCATCTTAGAAAATTCGGTGGTATCAGTGGATTTCTAAGAGAGATGAAAGTGATTATGACGCATTTGATACAGGTCACAGTACAACATCTCTTTCAGCAGGTCTTGGTATAGCAAAAAGCCAGAGACATAATGGGAGAGAAGTATAAGGTTGTTTCTGTAATCGGTGACGGTTCATTTACAGGTGGTATGGCATTTGAGGCTCTTAATAACATTTCAAGTGTTAAGGGTAACTATACAATCGTGTTAAATGACAACAACATGTCAATTGCCCAATAATGTTGGTGGAATGTCAGAGATGTTTAACAATATCAGAACATCCCACGAATATATTGAAATAAAGCATCATTTACAGGAGCTTCTTAAGAAGCTGCCATATAGCGAAAAATTAATTAATAATCTGAAGAAGTCTAAGGACAGAATCAAGCACAGACTTATTCCGGGTGAGTTTTTTGAATCCTTTGGTCTTACATATTTCGGACCTGTTGACGGACACAATATTAGTCAGCTTATAAGAGTGTTTAAGGCTGCATCTGAAATAAATGGTCCTGTATTTGTACATGTTAAGACTGTAAAGGGTAAGGGATATGCACCTGCAGAGGATTATCCTCAGCAGTTCCACGGTGTTAGTCCGTTTATTATTGAAACAGGAGAGCCTAAGAAAAAAAGAGCACATCTAAGTCTTATGCAAAGATCTTCTCAGAAAAGGTATGTGAACTTGCAAGAGAAAATGACAAGATTGTGGGTATTACGGCAGCTATGCCTGACGGTGTAGGTCTTACTGCATTTTCTGAAGAATTCCCTGACAGATATTTTGACGTTGGTATTGCTGAACAGCATGCAACAACATTTTCTGCAGGTCTTGCGGCTGCAGGCATGGTGCCTATATTTGCCGTATATTCTTCATTCTTACAGCGTGCATATGATCAGATTATTCACGATGTGTGTAATCAGAATCTTAAGGTAATATTTTGCAATTGACCATGCAGGTCTTGTAGGTAGTGACGGTGAGACTCATCAGGGGAATATTTGATATTTCATTCTTATCATGTATTCCTAATATGACAGTACTTGCACCGATAAATGCAGAGGAGCTCAGACAGTGCCTCGATTATGCAGTAAATGTTCACAGAGGACCTATTGCTTTAAGATATCCGAGTGGTGCTGCAAGCAACATTTTAAGCGATGATGTTAAGCCAATCAGATACGGCTGTTCTGAATATGTTCACGAAGGCAGTGAAATTGCCATTGTAGCAGTCGGAAGAATGATGGGAAAATGCATTAAAGATTCAGGAAAAGCTTAAGAATAAAGGGAATCGATGCAACTGTAGTAAATGCAAGATTTGTATATCCGATCGACAGACAGATGATTAGAGAACTTTCAAAGAATCACAAGCTTATTGTGACTATGGAAGAAAATGTCGCGTCAGGTGGATATGGTGAGCATGTCAGCGAATATGTTTTAAGCAACGACTTAGGTGTTAAGGTGCTTCCAATAGCGCTTCCTGATGCTTATGTTGAGCATGGAAATATTAACATCCTGTTCCACGAACTGGGTATGGATGTTGAATCAATATATAAGAGAGTAGAATCCGCTTATAATAATTTGGTAGGTAGTTATGGCGAAGAAAAAGGCTTGATGTACTTCTTGTTGAAAGAGGATTAATCAATTCAAGAGAAAAAGCAAAAAGCATTAATTATGGCCGGAAGCGTTTATGTTAACGGTCAGAAAGAAACAAAAGCAGGCGATACATTTGCGGATGAATGCGATATTGTAGTAAAGGACGAGAAGCCGCCTTTCGTTAGCAGAGGTGGTTTGAAACTGGATAAAGCCGTTAAGGTTTTTAATATAGACTTAAATGGCTTAGTCTGCATGGATATTGAGCAAGTACAGGCGGATTTACTGACTGTATGCTTCAGAATGGTGCAGTAAAAGTATTTTCTATTGACGTAGGACATGGTCAGCTGGCCTGGCGCCTTAGAAATGACGAACGTGTTGTATGCATGGAAAAGACCAATTTCAGATATCTTACTCCGGAAGATATTGGCGAGGAGATAGATTTTGCCAGTTGTGATGTATCATTTATCTCCCTTGAGAAAATTCTTCCTCCGGCTTATTCAATCCTTAAGGATGGCGGAAGAATGGTATGCCTTATTAAGCCACAGTTTGAGGCTGGCAGAGATAAGGTAGGCAAGCACGGAGTTGTAAGAGATATTAACGTTCATAAAGAAGTAATTGAAAATGTCATAGAGTTTGCAATGAATGCACAGTTCAAAGTTATCGGACTTGATTATTCACCTATAAAGGGACCTGAAGGAAAATATAGAGTATCTTTTTATATTTACGTAAAGGCGATGATGATGCGGCTTTAGACATGGAAGAGCTTCGTGAAAGAATAAAACTCGTAACAGATAACGCAAGCGATTCGCTTACTTTAGTATAAAATTATTTTATTTGATGCTTTAATGGAGTTAAACGAAATGAGTAGTGATTCGAACAGTAAGAAATTAAAAATTTTTCCTACTTTCAAAAAAAAAGAAAAGATGCCGATGGCTCAGTTGTTGGTAAATTAAAAGAAAAAATTGAATCTATGGGACATGTTTGTGAGTGTCGCGATGAAGGTTCTAACTTAGAAAATACAAAGTTTTTATATACAAATCCAAAGGATGTTCCTGAAGATGTTGATATTATCGTGGTTCTTGGTGGTGATGGAACAATTCTTCAGACATCAAGAGATCTTCATGTGCTTCAGAAGCCTATTTTA
>VOFJ01000645.1_pt1 | contig 18489 bp, 22 predicted proteins | sample 5384081 | NCBI WGS metagenome assembly VOFJ01 (sample SAMN12384729, study PRJNA508395) | human gut metagenome | isolation source: healthy gut I | host: Homo sapiens
TCTGTTGTACTTCGTTCAGTTACGTATTGCTGAATATTTTAGCCAAATGCTTTGACAAATAAAAAGCACGAACTGATTGGATTCGTGCTCTAACATGGACTGATTAATTTATCAGATGAGTTGCATGCCCAGTTGTGCGCATTCTTTTTTCATCTCTTCGGGCCAGATGCTGGCTTGAATTTCTCCAATATGTGCTTTTTGCAGATAGAGCCACATAAAACAATGATTGTCCGATGCACTCCTCGACTACAGAGGGGCAGGTGCCTTCCAACAGGCGTTTATGGAAATAGAGTTCTTTACGTTTTCACATCCGCTCAGGGTTAGTTGACGAAGCAATGCTTCCTTGTCTACACGAATACCATTGAAGAAGTTCTACGAACGGTCGAGTACTGTCCCCTTTTAATAGTTACCGTTCAATCCCGGCAAATTATTTTCGGGATTGACTGTAGAATAATCTCTAGTCCGGTGCACGGAGGATCGTGTTCTTTTCCATCGCTTAACCGGCATCCGATACCAAACAAATACTGCAACGTATTTTTGTGCAATAGCATTCACGCTCCTTTGGAGTCTTGTCCGGATATATCTGAGCAATTCTTCGAATGGATAAAATGGATGTTGTGAGGAAGGAAAGGCGATTTGCGAGATACATTTCACATACCATATATTCAGTGCGGCGCATGACTTACTTTCATCGGTGACAATTTCTTTTAAATTGACATTTGCGTTTAACGTCACTCGATTCCAAAGTCCACTAAAACTTATAAGGTAAGATATGAAGTTGCCCAGTTCTTCGTCTGGATGGCATTCATATCATTATAATTCGTATCCGGGTTCGATATTGCTATTCCCGCTAAGGTCGGAAGTCTTTTCCATTTGGCAAGTGAGTGAACAACTTCCCGCTAATGCACTCTCTAAGTCTTTGATAAGGAAGGAAAGGAAACGGGACGTTCGATTCACGCAAGTCATCTATTGATGCCATTCCTTTTAAAACGAATAGTGGTGCTGTCACTGCTGACGAGAAGGCGGCGCAATTCAGATGATAAGTTCTGCTGAAGAACTCTTTTGACTTGATACCCAACTCTGTTTTTTTGCTTTAAATCAGCAAAAGGTTTGCCAAGATTGGCAGGACAATAAAGTACTTTCATTATATATCTGTTCTAATTATTTTAATAGTTCGCAAATATAGGTATTATTTGTGATAATGCTACTGTTTTTCGTTGAGAGAAATATATAGTCAAATTGTTTGTTTTTAAGCTTATTTTATAGAGCAAAATATTATTTTTTTGTTTCATAAAGTGAAGCTTTTATTGGAGAAAGAAAAGAAAATATATTTTTTGTACTTTTGCGCGTTCATTAAAAAAGCCCGTGGTTCAATGGATAGAATACCGGATTCAGTTCCGACGATATGAGTTCGATTCTCATCAGATTGTACGAATTTAGCAATCTCCTGACCAACTTCAGTCAGGAGGTTTTCTATAAATAATACTTTCCTTCTGTGGACAACTTTTTTCTTCGTTCTAGTTATTCAGTTATGAAACTTTTTGAAAAACACTATTGTTATTTAGCTTTTTTCTTAAAAAATAATGCTAATAAATAATATTGTTTTATTTGATAATTATTATTATATTAAAAGCATGGTATATATTAAATAATATTTAAAATATTTAATTATGTGATTGTTTAAATGACTTGATTAATTAAACTTATTGTTTAAACATTAATTATCAACTAAATCTGAGATTCATGAAGAAATTTCTCTTTTAATGATATTGGCAATAGCCTTACTCTCAATTAGTGTATTAGCACAGGCAAAGAACAGTAACAGGAACAGTGATAGATGCTATCGAACCGATTATCAGGAGCAAGTGTTCTGAAATGGAGCTTTAACAAATGGTACAATAACTGATGTAGATGGGTAGCTTTACTCTCAGGTTCCGGAAGGTACAAAACTGAAGTGAAGAGTTTTCTTGATTTACAAATCACAGCAAATTGTGGTGGGCGCGCAGAGCCATTACAAGGTGGTGTTGAAAGAAGATACTGGAAGTATTGGATGAAGTGGTCGTTGCCAGGATATGGTGTGAAGCAGAAACGTTCCACTATGACCACGGCTATTTCGAAATGGATAGTAAAGTACTTGAGGCTGGCGATTGCTAATGCAGCACAAGCATTGCAGGTTCTGTCAGTGGTTGCAGGTGACGAGGCATCCAGTGCTCCGGTAGTTCATACTGGCTGTGCTGCGATAGTGGTGCCTGGTATTGAATCTGGAAGTCCGTTGGTGGTAACGTGGGCAGGTTGTTCGCTCGATGGATGATGTCAATCGGCGGATATCGAGTCAATCAAGTATTGAAAGATGCATGCTTCGACTGCTATTTATGGTGCTCGTGCCAATAATGGTGTCATTTTGTGCAGACAAAGAAAAGGAAAAAAAGAAGGAGTTGCCCAGATTTTTATAAATTTAAGGGTGGTCTGAACTTTGCCCGTAAAGGGATATGAATACATGGGATGCCGAAAACTACATATAAAATACGGACGTTTGGGACGTCAGTATTCGGGTGGTAGCTTGTCACAAATTGATGGTATGCGCGGTTATGGTGCTGTGTATGGTCAGAATAACCCTGAACAATTTTCTATCCGATATCTGGATGGCAATGAAGACTTGTTGCAGGAAGGATGGAAACAAATGACTGACCCTATTTCGGGTAAGCAAATTGTATTTAAGGATTATGGCACTACTTTGAGAGATGAAGTATATAAAGATCCTGCTTTCACTCAAGACCATTATCTGAGTTTTACCGGCGGTAATGAAAAAGGTACTTTTTGCCGCATCATTAGGATATTATTCGGAAGACGGTACTGTAAAAGGTACTCAGTACAGACGTTTTAGCGGGTACATTGAACGGTAATTATAAAGTATTGCCCATCTTGAATATAAAGGGAGGGGTGAATTTTTCTACTTCGGAAGCTCCGAATTATATTATGATGATACGGCTGACTTGTTTGAGCGTTTTTACAGAGTGTGGAGCCGACATGGAATCCTTACCTGCCGGATGGCTCGCCTAACTATGGTTATGGCAAACGAGATGGTAATCCCTTTGTATTGGCTTGATAAGCTGACCAATCAAAATAACACTCGCCGCACTACATTGAATATCGGTGCTGATCTTGAGTTGATAAAAGATAAATTGTATTTGAGAGAAAACAGTTCTTTGTATTATTCTGATTATACCAAAGAAACGTTTGATAAGGCATACCGTGATTACTGGAATGAAAATACGGAGCGTAAAAAGCATCTTTTGAATATACACGTACTATTCAGCAACAACATAGCTTGCAGTTGGAATATACTGATACTTTTAAAGAAAAAACATAATCTTTCTGCTATGGTGGGAGGTGAGTACTTTGAAAATCAATATTTACAATATAAAGGTACAGCCGATGGTGCTCCTTTTGATCAGATACCGACATTGAATGTTTCGGGTCGTGATAATATGTGGTCTTATTCATATCGTCAGGGGGTATCGTATTGCTTCTGGTTTTGCACGTGTGACTTATGATTATGAACGTCGTTATTTGTTTACTGCTGTAGCGCGTTATGACGGTATTTCTAAATTGTCGGATAACCGTTGGTGCTTCTTCCCCCGGTGTATCTGCCGGATGGAATGTGCATGAAGAAGCTTTCTTTAAAGATAGCGAGCTGGCAAAAGTAGTATCTACCGTGAAACCTCGTATCTCCTATGGTATCAATGGTAATGTAAATGGTATTGGTAATTATGATGTATATGGTATTTATGATAAGCAGACTGCTTATAATGGAACGACCGGTATTTTAAATACAGGAGTTATTAATTCTAAATTGAAATGGGAAAAGAGTAAATCCTTTGAGTTGGGGTTGGATTTGGGATTCTTGGATAATCGTTATAACTTGATATTGGATTATTATAACCGTACTACTTCTGATTTGCTGACTAATGTTAATTTGCCGGGCTATACCGGTTTTGATTATTTCAAAACAAATTTGGGAAGTCTCCGTAATACCGGTTTTTGAAGTGGAAGGTAACTTGAGCTTGATTCGTAATCCGAAAGGGCTTTAACTGGGATTTCTCTTTTTAATGCTTCATTGGTACATAATAAGATTATTAAACTTCCTTATAATGGAAATGAGAACAACCGTCAGGGCGGTACTCAGGTTTTCGACCCTAAAACACAACAGGTTATTTGGGTAGGCGGTTATCAGGAAGGACATACCATGGGAGATATTTATGCCTATAAACAAGTGAAGATTCTTAGTGACTGGAATGAAGTGAATACCATGGCTGGTAATTATATTGATATGATTGCCGGACTTTATGGTCCTAATGTCAGTGATGCTGATAAAAAAAAATATGGATTGACCAAACCCATTGAACCGGGTGATGTTTTGTGGGCGGACTTGGACGGAAATCATAAAATAGATCAGTTGGACCGTGTGAAGGTGGGTAACATCTATCCTAAATGGACAGGAGGTTTCTCTACCACGCTTTCTTATAAGAATGTATCTTTATATGGACGATTTGATTTTGCTTTAGGACATACCATTTTGAATATGGTGGCTATGCGCTCTTTGGGACAGTCTGTTGGTTTTAAAAATATAATAAAGGAAGGATTGAAGACTTGGACGGAAGAGAATACAAATACCGATCTGCCGAAATCTTATTATGATGATTCTACTAATAAAAAGAATATCTACCGTGATACCAAGGGCAGTGATATTACTTCTGTTAATGATAGAAGTTCCAGATTCTATGAAAAAAAGGGGGACTATCTGGCTTTAAGAGAATTAACTTTGAATTGGAAAATTACCTGTTAACTGGATATCTAAGGTGGGAATGACAAATGTCTGTATATATCACAGGTCAGAACTTGTTCTATATTACCGGTTATAGTGGTTCTTCTCCTGAAGCCCCGTTGACTTATCCGGGTGTGGATGCCGGAGGTTATCCTACACCAAGAACTGTGTTGGTAGGTGCTTCTGTATCATTCTAAGTTTATGATAATAAAAGAATATAACGATTTATGAAAAATAAAAATTATATCATTAGCCATTATGACAGCTTCCCTTTTTACAATGACAGGATGTTTGGATATGGAGCCGGTAAGTAGCATTACCGATAAGAATATGTGGGAGAGTGAAGGACAGTTTACTTCATTTGTGTATGGAGTGCACAGTCGTTTGCGTGAGAACTCTTTCAATATGTTTGTTTTAGGAGAATTGCGTTCAGATATTTATAATCCTTCTACCGGATGGACAGGAGAGAGTAATAAAGTGGAGGAGATTACTTCTAATATATTAAGTCAGGAACGTCCGGGTCTGAGTAACTTTGCAGGTTTATATAGTAATATCAACCAGATAAATTTGTTTATCAGTAAAGCTGCTGATACGAATTTGTTGAAAAGAGGCAGATAAAGCTTATTATTTGGGACAGATGTATGGCTTGAGAGCATTCTATTATTTCCACTTGCTTCGTTCATGGGGGAGATGTGGTTTGGACAGACCAGCCGAGCACAGGTTTTGAAATAGGGAAACTGGATAAGGCTGCCAGTCCGGCTGCGGAAATAATGGAAAAGATTAAAGCGGATATTCAAAGTTCGGAAGATAGTTTTGGCACAGATTACAGTTTTCGTGAATCACGTACATTTTGGTCGAAAGCTGCAACGCTGATGCTGAAGGCTGAGGTTTATTTGTGGTCCGGTCGCCGGATGGGAGGGGGAAGTGCCGATGCTACAGTTGCTCAGAATGCCTTGACCGATATTCAGAGCCATATCTCCAGAGAAACTCTTGATTTGATGCCCAATTATACAGATGTGTTTGCTTATGACGATAAAGGTAATAAGGAGATAATCTTTACTATTCATAATAAACAGAACGAAACCGATTTGTTTGGCGGTAGTTGGAGAAATAATCTGGTGCCTCAAAGAGCTACATTGAGTCTTTATTATGATAAGGAGACAGATGGGCAGTTTGAGTTGAATTTCCTAATGGTAATATGTATTATCCTGTTAGAAATGAGTTATACGATAAATTTGATAACTTGGACACTAGAAAACAAGGAACGTTGAAAGCTGTCTTTACAATGGATGCACCACACGATTATGTGGGATGTTTCCCTTATAAATATCGTGGAACAACTCCGTCAGGAGCTTCAGAAAGACTTTTTGCTGATGATTTTCCTGTATATCGTTATGCCGATTTATTATTGATGCTGGCTGAAGCTAAATCATTGACCGGGGGAGATCCGACAGCTGAAATCAATTTGATACGTGCCCGTGCGTATAAGGCTAATTATGATGTGGCTACAATGGGGTATCCGAATATGGCAGGTGATAAAGACGGTATCAATGAGGTTTTATTGAGAGAACGTTATAAGGAATTTATGTTCGAAGGTAAACGTTGGTATGATTTACGTCGTTTTGGCGATGAATATGTATTTGAGTATACTACTGCAGATGATTCTTACCCTCAACGTTTGTTGTGGCCAAATCGACAAGAATACATTAACAAATAACCCTGCTTTGGAACAAACTCCGGGATATTGACCGTATTTCTTGCCTAAATAATAATAAAATAAAGGTGGTTTTTATCATAAAAAAAGATAAAGAATCACCTTTTTTGTTTTCATATTACAATAAAATATTTTATTTTTACCCGCATAATTAAATAATAATATTATGAAACAAATTTCTTGGTTGTTAGGAATTCTTTTTTTATTCTCTCTCCTTTACAGATGAGTGCTCAAAAGCAGGGATACGGTTGCAGTGCGCGAAACTCGTATTCCGGTATTGATTGAACGGCAGGACAATGAACTGTTTAATTTGCGTATAGATGCTACGCAAAAGTCAGGTGTTGAATGATGTGAAACTTAGTTTCGGCAAAGAAGTGAATCTGAATGAAATAGAGGCAGTGAAACTCTATTATGGCGGAACAGAAAGTTCTGAGAGAAAAGGAAAAACTTATTTTGCTCCCGTTGATTATATTCCAAGTAATACTCGGGTAAAACATTGGCTGCTAACCCTTCTTATTCTATTTTGAAAGCGGACGTGAAAGCTCCGAAAAGAGATGTTGTGTTAAAAGTAGACCAGAAACTGTATCCGGGTGTGAACTATTTTTGGGTTAGTTTGCAGATGAAACCAACAGCTTCTGTACTTGCAAAGGTATCGGTGGAAATGACAGGAGTAACGATGGATAATCGGACTGCTCCGGTGAAGGTTGTGCGCAAAGCTGATACCCACTATATGGGAGTTGGTGTTCGTCATGCCGGCGATGACGGGGTAGCAGCTTATCGTATTCCGGGATTGGCAACTTCTAATAAAGGTACGTTGCTTGGTGTATATGATGTTCGCCACAACAACAGCGCAGACTTGCAAGAATATGTAGAAATAGGGTTGAGCAGAAGTACAGACGGCGGACAGACTTGGGAAAAGATGCGTATCCCGATGTCTTTTCGGCGAACATGAAGGTTTGCCAAAAGCTCAGAATGGTGTGGGGAGAGATCCTGCTATCTTGGTGGATAGGAAAACCGGTACTATCTGGATTATAGCAGCATGGACACACGGAATGGGTAACGGACGTGCTTGGTGGAATTCTCAACCGGGAATGGATATGCACCACACAGCACAACTTATGTTGGTAAAGAGTGACGATGATGGTAAAACCTGGTCTGAACCGATAAATATTACGGAACAGGTAAAAGATCCTTCTTGGTATTTCTTGTTGCAAGGTCGGGTAGAGGTATATCGATGGATGATGGTACGTTGGTATTTGCCAGCCAGTATATCGGAAGTGATAGAATTCCCAATGCAGGTATTATCTATAGTAAAGACCATGGAAAAAACTTGGCATATCAGTTCATTGGCGCGTACCAATACGACAGAATCACAAGTTGCTGAAATAGAACCGGGGGTATTAATGCTGAATATGCGTGATAATCGTGGTGGAAGTCGTGCAGTTTCTACTACTACCGATATGGGTAAAACTTGGAAAGAACACGTGTCTTCTCGTACTTCTTTGCAGGAACCGGTATGTATGGCGAGTTTGATTAGTGTGAAAGCCAAAGATAATGTGCTGGGTAAAGATATTCTGTTGTTCTCTAATCCGAACGATACGAAGAATCGTCATAGTATCACAATTAAGGCAAGTCTTGATGGTGGAGTGACTTGGTTGCCCGAAAATCAATTGTTGTTGGATGCCGGTTGGGGCTGGGGATATTCTTGCCTGACTATGATTGATAAAGAAACAGTAGGTATATTATATGAAAGTAGTGTAGCTCATATGACTTTTCAGGCTATTAAACTGAAGGATATTATCAAGACTAAATAAATGAAATGTAGATTAACCTGTCTCATAGGTATGATATTTGTCTGTGCCATGACTATGGCACAGACAAATGCTTATCCGTTACTTCCTATGCCACAGAATTATAAAGTAACGGATAAGTCGTTTGCAATGGGAAAGGTAAAGCTTTCTACTCGGTTCTGAAGTCGGAGTGGGGGAGGCTTTTATTGTGAATGCCGGTGGAGAATTGGCGGATAAAGCTGCCGCAGAGATAAAAGTAGAACTTCTTCCGGTTATTGATGGAGTTAAGTTAAATCCGGATGAGGCGTACCGACTGTCTGTGTCCGGGAAATTGATAAAGATAGAGGCTGTTACGGAACGTGGGGTGTATTGGGCCTTGCAAACGCTTCGTCAGTTAGAAAAGAAAAAAGGGAAAGAAAAGTCTGTTTGCCGGTTGTGAGATTGTGGACTGGCCGGCTTTCCGAATCCGTGGCTTTATGCAGGATGTAGGTCGGAGTTACATTTCAGTGGAAGAATTAAAGCGTGAAATAGAGATATTATCTCGTTTTAAAAATCAATGTCTTCCACTGGCATCTGACTGAGAATCAATCATGGCGTCTGGAAAGTAAGATATTCCCGATGCTGAATGACAGTATTAATACAGTCCGTATGCCGGGTAAGTACTATACATTAGAGGAAGCACGTGAGTTGGTGGACTTTTTGTAAGCAACATCAAGTCATGTTGATTCCTGAAATAGATATGCCGGGGCATAGTGCAGCTTTTTTATTCGTACCTTTCGTCATGATATGCAGAGTCCTGAAGGTATGAAAATCTTGAAACTCTTAATAGATGAAGTTTTGTGAAACTTTTGATGTACCTTATTTGCATATAGGTACCGATGAAGTAGCATTTACTAATCCTGATTTTGTTCCCTGAAATGGTATCTTATGTACGTTCAAAAGGAAAGAAGGTGATTTCTTGGAATCCCGGTTGGCATTATAAGCCGGGAGAAATAGATATGACTCACTTGTGGAGCTATCGTGGAAGGCTCAACCGGGAATTCCTGCCATTGATTCCAAATTTCATTATTTGAATCACTTTTGATACATTTGCCGATTTGGTCGCCCTGTATAACAGCCGTATATATAATAAGGTGGAAGGGAGTGATGATATAGCCGGTACTATATTGGCAATATGGAACGATCGGATGATTTCAAAAAGAAGAAGATATGATTGTTCAAAACGGATTTTATCCCAGTATGCTTGCCATTGCAGAACGTGCATGGAGAGGTTGGCGGAACAGAATATTTCGATGGGAATGGAACGATGCTTCCTGCCGAAGATACAGAGACATTCCATGAATTTGTTGATTTTGAAAATCGTATGTTATGGCATAAAGAACATACATTCAAAGGATATCCTTTTGCTTATGTGAAACAGACTGATGTCAAATGGAATATAACTGATGCTTTTCTAACGGTGGGGACCTGTCAAAAGTATTCCCCCGGAACAGGAGTTGAAGGAGTCTTATGAGTATGAAGGAAAACATACGGAACACGCAAAGCTATTGGTGCCGGTATTTATCTGCGCCATGTTTGGGGGAACAATGGTACCGGCCTTTTATAAAGACCTAAAAGAAAATCATACTTCCTATGCTTATACATGGGTTTATTCTCCAAAAGACCAGGAAGTGGGGCTGTGGGCTGAGTTTCAGAATTATAGTCGTTCTGAGATGGACTTGGCTCCATTACAGGGAAAGTGGGATTATAAAGGCAGTCGAATATGGATTAATGATAAAGAAATAATGCCTCCTGTGTGGACAGCTACTCACCGGGTAAAAAAGTAATGAAGTACCTTTGGGAAATGAAAATTGTGTGGTGCGTCCTCCATTGCTTGTTCACTTAAATAAAGGTTGGAACAAAGTACTCCTGAAGTTGCCGATAGGTAAGTTTAGAATGGACGAAACGCGTCTTGTCAAATGGATGTTTACTACCGTCTTTGTTACTCCGGATGGTGAAAAAAAGCAGTAGAAGGATTAATTTATTCACCTGAAAAACAACTATAAAATGAAAAACATTGCTTTACTTTTATTGGGGCTTTTCTTGCACTGCCCCAATTTGCCCAGGAACGCAAATATTCTACATTCTATGAGCAACGTGCAACTTTATTCGAAGAACTTCCGGTTACTTCGAGAGATATTATCTTTTTGGGCAATAGCATAACTAACGGATGCGAGTGGGGTGAGCTTTTCCAAAACACTTATGTGAAAAACAGGGGAATCAGTGGCGATATTTGTATGGGAGTATACGATCGTCTTGATCCTATTATAAAGGGAAAGCCGGCTAAAATATTTCTTTTAATAGGCATTAATGACGTAGCGAGAGGAACATCGGCTGATACAATTGTTGCAAGAATCGAAATGATTGTAAAGAAAATAAAGGCAGAATCTCCGAAAACTGAATTATATTTGCAAAGTGTATTGCCTGTCAATGATTGTTACGGTATGTTTGGCGGACATACTTCTCGTTGGCAAGTTGTGAAGCAGATAAACGATTTGCTGAAACCTTTGGCAGAGAAGGAGAGGGTTACATATATCGATTTATATAGCCACTTTGTGGATGGAGCTACCGGAAAGATGAATCCTCAATATACCAATGACGGTCTGCATTTATTGGGAAAAGGTTACCTGTTATGGCGTGATATTGGTGAAACCTTATGTTAATAAGAAATGAAAAAGATACTGATACTTTTTGTAAGTCTCTGTTTCTGTGTTACTCTTTTGCACACGAAAAAAATCAAAGTTGCTTGTGTGGGTAATAGTATTACTGATGGTTATACATTGCCCGACCGTGAAACCAATGCTTATCCGGCGAAGTTACAGAAAATGCTGGGGGATGATTATGTGGTTGGTAACTTTGGAAAGTCCGGTGCTACTTTGTTGAACAAAGGTCATCGCCCTTATATGCAGCAGGAGGAATATCATAAAGCTATTGATTTTGCCGGTGATATCGTTGTTATCCATTTGGGTATTAACGATACAGATCCGCGGGATTGGCCTAATTATCGTGATTTCTTTATTCAAGATTATAGGGCGTTGATAGATTCTTTTCGTGTGGCTAATTCCAGATGCCGTATCTTGATTGCGCGTCTTACCCCGATTGCCGATCGCCATCCCCGTTTTGAGTCTGGTACACGTGATTGGCATGATGAAATACAATTGGCTATCGAGAATATTGCTAAATATGCCGGTGTTCAGTTGATTGATTTCCATGCACCGTTGTACCCTTATCCGTTTATGTTGCCGGATGCTGTTCATCCCAATGTAGAAGGAGCTGAAATACTGGCTAAGACCGTATATGAAGGTATTACCGGCGATTTCGGCGGATTGAGGATGAGTCCGTTGTATACAGACAATATGGTGTTGCAACACGGAAAACCGTTGACTATTCAGGGGACTGCCAATGCCGGTGATAGAATAACTGTATCCATTGCGCATCAGAAACAAAAAGTTGTAACGGGTATGAATGGTAAATGGTCGGTCACTCTTTCGCCTTTAAAAAGCGGGAGGCCCTTATACATTGGTTGTTTCTTCGGGTAAACAAAACTGACTTACGGTAATGTATTGGCCGGGGAAGTCTGGCTTTGTTCCGGGCAGTCCAACATGGAATTCTATTTAAACTGGAGTGCAACAGCCAAGCGTGATGGTCGCTAAGGCTGCCAATGATAATATCCGTCTTTTTGATATGAAAGCGCGTTGGCGCACGGATGCCGTCGAATGGAATGCTTCCGTTCTTGATTCATTGAATCATTTGCAATATTATAAGGGATACGGAGTGGACGGTTTGCGCCCGCAAACAGCCGGTAATTTTTTCTGCTGTGGCTTATTATTTCGGTAAGATGTTGCAGGACAGTTTGCAAGTGCCTGTCGGATTGATTTGTAATGCCATCGGTGGCTCACCCACTGGAAGCATGGATAGACCGCAGTTCGTTGGAATATCATTTCCCGGCTATTTTGCGTAATTGGACAAAAAAAAATGATTTTATCCAAGACTGGGTGCGTGGACGTGCTGCTCTCAATGTTAAAAAGTCAACCGATAAGTTGCAGCGTCATCCCTATGAACCTTGTTATCTGTATGAATCGGGTATTCTTCCTTTGCAACAATTCCCCATTAAAGGCATTATTTGGTATCAGGGAGAATCGAATGCGCATAATCGTGAGGCGCACGAAAAGCTGTTTAAATTATTAGTGGACAGTTGGCGCAAGAATTGGGAAGATAATGAGTTACCTTTTTATTATGTACAGTTATCAAGTATTGACCGTCCGTCATGGCCTTGGTTTCGTGACAGCCAACGTCGTTTCCTGACACAAATACCCCATACGGGAATGGCAGTGACTTCAGATAAAGGTGACTCTTTGAACGTACATCCTACGCATAAGCAGGAAGTAGGGGGAACGTTTGGCTGTTTGGGCTTTAAACAAGACTTATAATTATAAAAACGTAGTGCCTTCGGGACCGCTTTTCAAGTCTGTTTCCTTTAAAAATGGGGCAGCTTATATTTCTTTTGATTATTCTGAGGGTCTTCATGCATCAGATAACAATGAAATTCGTACCTTTGAGCTGTCCGGAGACGATCAAATATTTTATCCGGCAAAAGCAGCCGTTGTGAACGGTGAGTTAAAAGTATGGAGTGATAAAGTAAAAAAAAGAGCCGACAATAGTGCGTTATGGTTGGCAACCGTTTACTCGTGCCAATTTGGTGAATGGTGCAGGGTTGCCGGCTTCAACGTTCCGTTCGGATGTGAAATAACGATAGGGGGAAGCTTTGTGCTTCCCCATTGGAACGATAAAAAAGATGTAAGATATGAGAAAATTGCGAATGTTAATGATGATGGGATGCCTCCCGATGATATTAGGTGCCGAGGAATATAAGGAGCCTGAGAAGATAAACCTGAATAAAGGATGGGAATTCTCTCAGGTCGGAAAAAGCGAGTGGCTTCCCTGCAAAAGTTCCCGGAACAGTACATCAGGATTTAATAAATCATGGCATGATTCCCAATCCTTTTTATGGAAAGAATGAAGAGAAAGTGCAGTGGGTGGAAAATGAAGACTGGACTTATAGGACTACTTTTAATGTGACGGACGAGCAACTGGCACGTGAAGCAGCCGTCCTTGAATTTGAAGGACTGGATACTTATGCTGATATTTATCTGAACGGTTCTTTATTGGAACGTACAGACAATATGTTTGTCGGTTATACGCTTCCTGTGAAAGAGGTACTGCGAAAGGGGGAAAACCGTCTGCAGGTTTATTTCCATTCACCCATCAAACAGGCATTACCGCAATGGGAAACAAACGGATTCGACTATCCGGCAGACAATGACCATAGTGACAAGCGTGTCAGCATCTATACCCGTAAAGCACCTTACAGTTATGGATGGGATTGGGGCATTCGATTGACTACCAGTGGTATATGGCGTCCCGTACATTTGGTTTATTATGATGTGGCAGCTATTGAGGATTATTATGTGCGTCAAGCATCGGTAACTGAGGAATTGGCGAAGGTTGAGAATCAGTTGGCAATAAATAATATCACTTCTACTCCTCAAAAGGCGGAAGTGACCGTGAGTTATTCCTATAAAGACGGTGAAAAGACAACGAAGCAGAAAGAAGTGACTCTGCAACCGGGTGCGAATGAAATCAATATACCTATGGAAATCGGCAACCCTCATCTTTGATGCCGAATGGTTGGGGCGAACCTGCTTTATATGATTTTGAAGCTCAGGTAAAGGTGGATGGCAAAGTGATTGCTTCCAAGCAGGAACGTATCGGACTACGCAATATCCCGTAGTGAAGGAGAAAGATGCCCAAGGTGAATCTTTTTATTTTGAGGTAAACGGTAAACCGATGTTTGCTAAGGGAGCGAACTTTATTCCCGATGACGCTTTGTTGCCCAATGTCACGCCTGAACGCTATCACCGATTATTCAAGGATGTGAAAGAGGCCAATATGAACATGCTTCGTGTATGGGGGGGCGGTGTGTATGAGGATGATGCTTTTTATAAGGAAGCCGATGAACACGGTATCCTGATTTGGCAAGACTTCATTTTTGCTTGTACCACTTATCCGTCGGATCCTGCTTTCTTGAAGCGTGTGGAGGCGGAAGCCGACTACAAATATCAAGCGTTTGCGCAATCATGCAAGTTTGGCCATGTGGTGTGGAAATAATGAAATCTATGAAGGAATGCGCTATTGGGGATGGGACAAGAAATATACCGACCCTGCCATCATGGAAGGTATGAAGCGAGGATACGACAAACTGTTCCGTGAATTGCTGCCTCGCAAGGTACAGGAACTTGACCCGGATCGTTTTTATATGCATGGCTCTCCTTACAGAAGCCAACTGGGGGGCGTCCGGAAAGTTGGAAGATAGCCGACAGCCATAATTGGGGCACTTGGTATGGACAGAAGCCTTTTGAGAGTTTCGGATACCGAGATTCCACGCTTTATGAGCGAGTATGGTTTCAGGCATTCGGAAATGAAGACCATTGCCACTTTTCGCACCCGAATTGCTGAATCCAGGTGATGAATGCTCATCAGAAGGCTAGCGATAAAATTAATAGGACTGTATTATAAAAGTTCCCAGAAGACTTTGAACAACTGGTGTATTTGTATTACAAGGACAAGGAATGCGTCATGGAGGCCATCGCCTGGCAAATCATGTGTGTATGGGTACCTTTATTGGCAGTTGAATGACAGTTGGTCGGTTGTTTTTCTTGGTCGAGCATCGATTATTATGGAAACAAAGCCATGCACTATCAAAAGAGGAATTTCGCCCGGTATTGCAGATGCAATAAAAAAGGGATGATTTGAATATCTATGCTTGTCCGACAAGCTGCTGGAAGCCGGATAAAGATGTCAGCCCTTCAGTTGCGTCTGATGTTGATGATTTTGGTAAAGAAAAAAGTGCCGCTAATGCTTCTACCTTATATATCAAGGAGAAGTACGAGGGAATGACTCTCAATCCCGAATACCTTCTTGTTGATGAGACACTGAAACAAGAAAAAGTATTGTCCGAAGAAATCTTTTATTCAATTTTTGAAGACCAGGATTTTGCCCAAAGGATATATACGCTATTGCAAGGTAAAAAGCCAAATGGATGGAAAGTGTGTGAGATAACACTGTCTCCAAACAGTTGGCAAGGGATGCGTTTATTGAAATCCCCAAGCAGTCAGATTGACAGTATCTTCTCTTCCATAGGGAGCGTTGTTCCTCTGATAATTTCTTCGACCTGTTGCCGGGACAAACGAAGAAAGTGGTAGTTACTTCGGAGGAACTGATGAAAGATGGAAATTGATATTCGTATCCATCAATTGAGTGATACTAACTAATCAATTATATATATTATGAAACATTTAATGAGCCTGGCAGGGGCTGTCTGTGGCAGGTTTGGGTGTTTGTATCCTGCAACACACAAGTAAAAGAAGCAAATTATCAGGTTATCCGTTACTTGGTGAAATCTCGCAATGGAACAGGCTGCTCCGTTCATTTTGTCCGGTTAAAGATTATGTATCCCGAAGGTAATGAGATGCAAAAAGAATGCAGAGTTTTGGCAAGTTATATCAAAGATTTGGACCGAAAGAGCCTGAGCGATACAAGCCGGTACGTGGAAGGCAGGGGAATTGGCCTTCTGCAACTGGGGGGGGAATTCGGAAATCCTGGAAGGTTATCAGTGCTTACGGATATGGTGATATCGGTCCGTAAGCCGGGTATTTTATGATGGCCAAACTTTGCGTAATTATTCCGATTGGTGCAAAGGACTTAGCCTTCTAAGAGAGCTCAGTGATTGACTATCCCCGTTTTTCTTATCGTGGAGCACATTTGGATATTGTCTCGTCTTCCCGGTTGACTCGGTGAAACGTTTATTGATATGTTGGCTTTGCATAACATCAATCGTTTTCACTGGCATATCTCTGATGATCAGGGATGGAATTGAAATTAAGAGTCGTCCTGAATTGACAGAAATCGGTTCAAAGAGAATGAGACCGTGATCGGACATAATACAGGTAAATATGACGGCCAGCCTTATGGTGGTTTCTCAGGAAGAAGCAAAAGAAATCGTAACATGCTGCGACATTACACGGTTATTCAATCGATATGCCGGGACATGCAATTGCTTTGTTGTTGACTGCTTATCGGAATTGGGATGTACAGGCGGTCTCCGTGTAAAATATGGGGGACATATCGATGATGTACTGTGTGCCGGAAATGATGAGCTAAGCATTGACAGCGATGTGGGTGAAATCATTATCCCCATCATATATTCATGTGAGTGGTGGTGACAGTGTGTCCGAAAGTGCGTTGGAAGACTTGTCGAAATGTGGGGCGTATCAGGCATTGGGCAGGTGAAAGCATTCTGCAGAGGCTTGTTACAATTTTCATTATTACTCATGCAGAGAAGTTCTTGAATGATAAGGTCTCGTCAGATTGTCTGGGACGAGATTTTGGAAGGTGGATTGGCTCTAACTCAGCTGTTATGTGTGGCGTGGCGAATCCGGGTGTGAGGGCGCAGAGGCTGCTTGACAACCATGTAATTATGTCACATACTTATCTGTATTTTGACTACTTATCAGTCTAAAGATGTTGAGAGAGAGGAGGGAATGGCCGGAGGCCATTGAAGAGTGTATTCTGCTTATGGTGCCTAAGTCCCTCACTCCTGGGAGAACAAAGAGAAGTATATAAAAAGGTGTACAGGCTAACTTGTGGATATATTCCTACTTTCAGTCAGGTAGAATATGGGTGCCCATGTGCTCTGGCAGAAGTGCAATGGACAATGCCTGCGAAGAAGAATTATGAACTGTGAAACGTTTGCCTGGTTGGTAGTATATGATGTATATAAGTACAGGTATGCTACTCATGTATTTGATGTAAATGCTGTTTCTCTCTAATCCGCAAGGATGGAACATTGAATGTGACTTGTCCACTATTGATAGTATCCGATTTATTACACGGATAGTGAGTAATGTGAACCGACAGCATCGGCACAGTATACAGAACGGCTTCGAAAAACTGTACTTTCAAAGCTGGCAGTTCGTCTACAGGAAACAGATCGCATTGAAGAAGAGGACCCATGGCAGCAAGGCAGAAACGGAAACTTGTTACTATGTTGCAACAGTAAATATAAACAATATGGTTAACAGGGGGTAACTCCCACTTTGGGCCAGATTGAAGGTAATGAAGTGAATTGGACGTTGATTGCTTTCTATAAAAATGATATGGAGCATTGATCTGAAAAGACCAGCCGAAATTCAAAGTGCTATTTCTACCAATGGCGAAAAAGGGTGACTGGTATTTGATGCCCATTGCTCTTTTCTGTAGCATTTCGAAGACGGTCAGAACTTTTAAAATTTATCGGAAAATATCCCGGCAAAAGCAAAACAGGATATTGAAACAAAAGCAATTAACAACATTCTCTGTATGTCAAAGTGACTGCTTTACAAACAGAACATAGTATTCCTGCCCAGCACAGTGGTAAAATCCTGCTTTCTGTTGTTTGTAGATGAGATTTCGTTGAACTGATTAATTCATAACTTGTGTGACGAAAAGTAACTATATGGAAAAGTACTGACTGTATTGAGTGGGTGGCTTGACAGGTATGCAGCTGTGCCGCATTTCCGGGTGCTTCGAGTACCACTTTCTCAAGGAGTTTCTATGAAGACCGTTTAATAATGGCGAATTGGACAATTTCCCGGATATTCCTGTTATAGGTTTATAATGAAGTTATGCTACACCTTTATCTCATCAGATACGGCCTTCCGGTGGAAGCGCAAGTTGACTTTGCCTGTGGCATCGGCGTATGGAGTAGTGCTTTAATAGGTGATTTGCTTTATATCGTGAGGAAACGTTAATGATGTTTCACTACGCTTGATTTGTCCTAAGCTGCATGGGCTGTCCCAGCAGGCACCCTGAAGTGCAGCACCTGTACTACCTGCACCCTGCGACGCATGAGCAAGGTTTTCTTTGAAAAATTCCGGCTGAAGCAGGCCTCGCCGCCGCAAGTACAGCGTAGACCATTGACAAGGACCCATACAACGTTATCACGCCAGTCCTTCGCTCAACTGTGGCCCCACACCACGCACTGACCGCCACGGGCAGGGTGTTTCACTTCCATCTGGTTTTAG
>VOFJ01002242.1_pt1 | contig 18488 bp, 38 predicted proteins | sample 5384081 | NCBI WGS metagenome assembly VOFJ01 (sample SAMN12384729, study PRJNA508395) | human gut metagenome | isolation source: healthy gut I | host: Homo sapiens
TGTTTTTCCGGAATTTTGCAAGGAAAAATCCGTCTGTCTTGTGTACCCCCGGGATCAGCTGCAGCTGTCCTTTTGGCCGTTTTCTCCGCTTTTCAGCTCATCCGGCAGCAGTTCATCCAGACTGACTGTTTCAAACGGAACTGTTCCAGAAACCATGCGGCATTCTCGCTGTTTTTTTCTTTTCTGTTGACGGTACATGTGCTGTACAGCAGTGTGCCGCCCGGCTTTACGTACGATGCGGCATTTGCAAGGATTGCCCGCTGAATCCGTACCAGCTCCTCTTCTTTTTTCTTTTTGAAGCGTAATATTTGATATCCGGCTTTCTGCCGATGACGCCGTATCCGGTGCACGGCAGGTCCGCAATCACAACGTCCGCTTTTCCGATCCATTCCGCATCGAGCTGTTCCGCATCTTTTACCTTCGGCACGACGCAGGAAACACCTGCTCTCTGCACATTTTCCCGGATCAGATCGACCTTGTATTCGGTGAGATCACGCGCTTCTTCCACGCATCCCTGATTTCTCATTTTATCTGCTGCATGGAGGCTCTTTCCACCCGGTGCCGCGCAGAGATCCAGCACCTGGTCACCCGGCTTTGGATCCGCCAGATGCGCCGCCATCATGGAGCTCACATCCTGAATCTGGAACCGGCCTTCCTGGAAGGCATTCAGTGATGCGATCGTCTCAAAGTTTTTTCAGATAGAACGCCTCGCCAAGATACGGCGCTTTTTCCAGCTCTGCCCCCTGGCTTTCCAGGCTTTTCTTCGTCTCCTCGATCGTATTGTTCCAGCGGTTGATACAGATCGTCACCTGTTTTTCTTTCAGGAAATCCGCCATCATCGTTTCTGCCGTTTCTTTTCCGTACTGGGATACGAACTCCTCAACCAGAAATTCCGGCATGGAGTATTTCACGGAAAGATACTGCGTAGTATTGTTCTCCTTCGGCATCGGCAGATGATCTTTCTCCCGCACGATCGTGCGCAGAACGCCGTTGACAAAGCCCTTTTAAGTTTGCAAAAATGCTTTTTTCCGCCAGTTTCACCGCCTCATTGACGACTGCCGAATCCGGTACTGCGTCAAGAAAAACGGATCTGGTACACCGACATCCGTAAGATCGCACGAATCACCGGCTTGCATTTGTTGATCTTGATTTTGGAATACTGATTGATGATGTAGTCATTCTGGATACCGTATTCCACGGTTCCCCGCAGACCCGCTTGATAAACGCACGGTCCTGCCGCGGCAGGAACTGGTATTTATCGAGGGCGTCCCTTACAGCAAGATGGCAGGGCGTTTTCTCCCTGTCCATCTCAAGCAGAATGTTCATAATCAGCTCTCTTGTATTGATTGTATCAGTCATCATTTCTCTAAATGCTCCGGATAAAATCAGCAGCCGGAGCAGCTGCAGCAGAGAACCGATCACCGCTGCCACGCGTATGTCATGGCTGCAGCCCAGAGTACTTTCTTGACTCCGTCGTGTTCCGTCTCTGTCACCATACCGCCCCTCACTGAGCATTTTTAATGCTCTTTCTCGACGCATCGAACTCGACCGGAAGTGTTACCACCTGGAATGCCAGTGCCAGCACAAACAGCCAGATACCGGCTTTCACCAGCATCGGAAGGCTGAAAATCAGTCCGATCAGGAACAGCGGCCAGAAAAGCTGGGATCCAAGATTCGCTGCCGGAACAATGGCGCTTCTTACTTTCAGCGGCACGTAATCCGTATTGTGCTGTACGGCATGGCCGCACTCATGCGCTGCGACACCGATTGCTGCGACCGAGGTTGAATCGTAAACCGCATCCGATAAATTCACGGTTTTTGTCCGCGGATCATAGTGATCGGTCAGTTTACCGGATACGTGGCGGACGGTCACATCGTAGATGCCGGCCTGATGCAAAATGCGCATCGCCGCCTCGCGTCCCGTCATGCCGCTGTACGAGCGGACGGTCTGATATTTGCTGAAAATCGTGTTCATGCGGGCGGATACCGCCATGGAAATCAGTGCGGCAAGAATCACCAGCAGATACGTACTGTCATAAAAAAGTCCCATATCGTTTTCTCCTTTTTTTCTCAGGCACAGCAGCCATCACACCGCTGTGCCGTTCCCCGCCTCAACTTCAGGTTGCTTTTTCTCTTTTATTCGCCAAGTCTGGTACCCGGCTCGATCGCATAGCCGCGCAGGAAATCGGCGGTTTTCATCCGTTTCTTTCCTTCGAGCTGCAGCTCCTCGATCACCAGAATGCCGTCTCCCCGTCTTTACATGGAGACCTGTCTCATCTGCCACCCAGACTTTTCCGGCACTCTTCGTCGGATTCTGTCCCGGAATTTTCGAGAACAGATCGCCGCCGAACATGGCAATGACTTTGGCATCCCAGATTTTCAGGTTCTTTCCGTTTACTTTTGTAAAAGCACTCGGCCACGGGCTCATCGCACGGATCTGACGTTCGATCTCAACGGCACTCTTCGTCCAGTCGATCTTTCCGTCTTCTTTTTTGATCATCCGCGCATACTCTGTAGTGCTTATCTCCGGCTGTTTTTCCGGTGTCACTTCGCCTTTTTCAAGTTTTTGGAAGTGTCTCCACCAGAAGTTTTGCTCCGGCTGCGGCGAGCTTGTCAAAGACTGCCGCCGGTCTCATCTGCTGCAAGCGGAACTTCCACTTTCGTCAGCATATCGCCTGTGTCGAGGCCTTCATCCATCTTCATAATGGTTACGCCGCTCACTTCATCGCCGTTCATGACAGCCCACTGGATCGGCGCTGCTCCGCGGTAAGCCGGAAGCAAGGGATGCATGAACGTTGATGCATCCGTATTTCGGCATGTCCAAAATCTCTTTTGGAATAATCTGGCCGAATGCAACGACAACGATCACATCCGGCTCCATTTTCCGGATCTCTTCGATCGCCTCTGCATCCCGCGCGCGGCGCGGCTGATAGACCGGAAGGCCGTGTTTTTCGGCTGCCTCTTTCACCGGTGTCGGCATCATCTGTTTTCCGCGGCCCTTCGGTTTGTCCGGCTGGGTCACAACGCCTGTGATCTCATAACCGGCCTCCACGAGTGCCTCAAGTGTTCCCACGGAGAAATCCGGGGTTCCCATAAATACCACTTTCATCTGAAGTCATCTCCTTTATTTTAAGACTTACTCTTCGTCCTCGTACTCCTCATACTCATCGTACGTGTTGTCCCAGAGTTCGCCTTCTACTTTTTCTGTATACATATGTCCATCGAGGTGATCGCACTCGTGGCAGATGCAGCGGGCAAGAAGTTCGGTTCCCTCCAGTTCAAACGGCTGCATGTCGCGGTCCAGTGCTCTTACCTTTACGTAATTCGGACGGGTTACTGTACCGGATTTTCCCGGAAGGCTTAAGCATCCTTCTGCTCCTGTCTGGCTTCCGGAAGTCTCCAGGATTTCCGGATTGATCAGAAGATGTGGGGTTCCATCTACATCCATGACTACGATTCTCTTTAAGATGCCGACCTGCGGTGCGGCAAGGCCGACACCGTTTGCCTCATACATGGTGTCAAACATGTCGTCGATCAGCTCGCTGATTCTTGGTGTCATCTTCTCCACCGGTCTGCATTTTTCGTTAATACGCGGTCGCCTACGACTCTGATTTCTCTGATTGCCATAATTCTTTTTCCTTTCTTTTTTGCTCTTCTATTATAAATAATCTATGTGTAAATAGTATGAAAAAAAAACTAATACTTTCTGCTGAGGTCAAACTGTAAATAAACGGTACGGAAGCCTTTGTTAATCTCGATATACCGCTCCAGTTTTTCCCGCAGTTCTGCCAGCACCTCTTTCCTGCGGCGCGCGCGTACATACACGGCCATGCGGTACAGGTCATTGATTTTCGACACTGCCTCACTTGCCGGGCCGATGATCTGGACTTCGCGGTTTCCCCGGATGCGGATGAGATATCTGCGAATGTATTCCATCGCCTGCGTCAGATGCGCTTCATCCTCCCCGGCTCCGTGGATCGCCAGAAGCTCCGGGCCGCCGGGGGATATCCCATCAGACGGCGGTAGTCCATTTCTTTCTCGTAAAATGTCCCGTAATCCTGCTCTGCCGCCGTCTGAATGCTGTAATGTTCGGGATGGTACGTCTGAATGACTGCCATTCCCGGCTTTTCGCCTCTTCCGGCGCGGCCGACTGCCTGCGTCAGCAGCTGGAATGTCCGCTCCCCGGCACGGTAATCGACTGCATTCAGGGAGAGATCCGCCGCCAGCGCTCCCACCAGCGTGACATTCGGGAAATCATGTCCCTTTACGATCATCTGGGTTCCAATCAGGATATCGGCCTTCCCCGCCGCAAATGCGGACAGGATTTCTTCATAACTGTTTTTCGTTTTTGTCGTGTCGCCATCCATCCTAAGAACGCGTGCCTTTGGAAACAGCTTTTTTCACGTTCTGCTCGATCTGCTGTGTGCCGGCACGGAAGCCGCCGATGTACGGGGAACCGCACGACGGGCACGCATGTACCTGCGGTGTTTCATAACCGCAGTAATGGCAGACGAGCTTTCCGTTATTGTGTGCTGTCAGTGATACATCGCAGTGCGGGCATTTCATCACATAGCCGCATGCACGGCATGAGACGAAGCCCGCATAGCCTCTGCGGTTCAGAAACAGTACAACCTGTTCCTTTTTTCAAGCCGTTTTTTCGATCTCTTCCCGCAGTTTTCCGGACAGAATCGAACGGTTTCCCATCTGTAATTCTTCCCGCATATCCGCGATCCATACGGACGGAAGTGCTGCATTTCCGTACCGCGCATCCATCGGAACAGCGCGTACGCTCCCGTCTCGCAGGCGTAAGAAGCATCCACCGACGGCGTTGCCGAACCCATCACCACATGGGCATGCTCCAGCCCCCGCGCACGGCGGTCTCCCCTTGCATGGTAGCGCGGCGTCACTTCACTTTTATAGGAGGTTTCATGCTCCTCATCGATTACGATCAGCCCAAGATCCGGAAACGGTGCAAAGAGTGCGGAACGCCCGGACCGATCATAATACTGACCTCCCCGCGCGCGCGCGCTCCATCTGGTCGGCGCGCTCGGACGGTGTCATCCGCGAGTTGACCACCGTGACCCCTTGTTCCAAACCGTGCGCAGAACCGCTCCACGTTCTGATACGTCAGCGCAATCTCCGGGATCAGCACGATCACCTGTTTTCCTTCCTTCAGCACTCGCTCCATCAGCTCCATATAGACGAGCGTTTTGCCGCTTCCCGTCACACCGCGGATCAGGCAGGGGCGGTTCTGCCCTTCCCATTCCTTTCGAATGCCGTCCACCACGGCCTGCTGCTGTTCGTTTGGTTTTCCCGCAGTTGTTCTTCCTGCCGCATCAGATACCGGATTTCTCCAGGTGCTCGTACGGCGGATTTCCAACACGCCCTGCTCTTCCATCACGTGCAGCGTATCTGCCGTGATTTTCAGTTCCCTTGCTCACAACCGGCCCTGGAAGAACCGGCTGGGCCAGCAGCGCGTTTAAGAGACGGATTCTCGCTTTATAATTTTTCTTTCTGTAGTTTTCCAGCAGCTCCTCACACTCTGCGGGATCTGCAAGAAGCGCAATTTCGCGGGTTTCTTTCCCGCGCGCCTTTACTTTGACCGGAAGCACCGTCTTTAACGCCTGGATCATCGTCGATCCGTACGTATGACGCATCCACGCGGCGAGCGCGATGAGCTTCGTCTCTACAGTCGCCGCATCCTTTTTGTACCGCAAGGATGGCCTTCATCCGGTCCTGCGGATATTTCGGCTCGTTTCCGACGGAAAGCACATAGCCGGTGATCGTGCGGTTTCCGTTTCCAAACGGAATCTGTACCGCCGTTCCCGGACCGATCTCCCCTGTCAGTTCCGGCGGAACCTTGTACTGAAAGGTCCGGTCCAGTTTTTCATTTGTGATATCTACGATTACATCAGCGTAAACGCTGCTCATACATTCCCCTTACTTTCTTCCAGTATTTCCCGGATCAGCACGCGCTCATCCATTTCGTACCGTTTTCCCTTCCGGATCTGATACGTTTCGTGGCCTTTTCCCGCGAGCACCACGAGATCGCCCGGCTGCCGGTTTTCGATCACATACCGGATCGCCTCCTTACGGTCTGCAATCTCAACGAAAGCGCCTTCTGTTTTCCCGATTCCCGTCCGGATATCGTCCAGAATCGCCTGTGGTTCCTCATCCCGCGGATTGTCCGAGGTGATGACGGTCAGATCCGCCAGACGCCCCGACACCTCTCCCATCTGGAATCTCCGGTCCCGCGCGCGGTTTCCGCCGCAGCCGAAGAGACAGATCAGGCGCTTCGGATGGTATTTCCGCAGTGTCTTTAACAGGCTTTCGAGGCTCATCGCATTGTGTGCGTAGTCAATGAGAAGCGTCATTTCCGGATACACCGGAACTGCCTCACACCGCCCACGGACGCGGACTGCGGAAAGTGCCTCCTGCATCGCCTTTTCCGGGATTCCCATCTGCGCGCAGACCGCAATGGCGGCAAGCGAGTTGGAAACGGAAAACAGACCCGGCAGATCTACCCGTACTGGAAAATCCGCTGCGCCCTGCACCCGGTATGAGACACCGAGCACGCCGGGCGCCTGATCGAGTGCTGCATCTGCTGCCATAAAATCAGCTTTTTCCCTGCATCCGAATGTCACCAGACGGCAGGTGCTCTGCCTTATGATCTCCGGAAACCTTTTGTCATCCCGGTTTACAATTCCGGTTCTGCAGGTGCGAAACAGCTTCTTTTTGCAGGACAGATATTCTGCAAACGATGCATGCTCCCCGGCGCCGATGTGGTCGTTTCCAATGTTGGTGAACACACCGTAATCAAACGTAAATCCATCACACCGGTGCTGTTTTTCCGCCTGCGAGGAAACCTCCATCACAACATGGGTGCAGCCCTCCCGCATCATTTTCAGAAAACAGCTTCTGCAGCACAACAGGCTCCGGCGTTGTATTTTTCTGACGGAATGCTTTTTTCCCCCGATCCTCGTCTCGATCGTTCCGATGAGTCCTGCGCGGATCCCTACTTTTTCGCAGGATTTCGTAAATCATATATGCAGTCGTCGTCTTTCCCTTCGTGCCGGTCACTCCGATTGTCACAAGGTGCTGCGCCGGATCGTCCTCCCAGGCACAGGAAAGCTGTGCGAGTGCTTCTCTGCTGTCCTTTACTACGAGTACGGTTACCTTTTCCGGAATCCCTTCCAGTTCCCGCTCCGCAACCAGAACAGCAGCGCCCCTCTCGACTGCTTCTTCTGCATATACGTGCCCGTCCATCCTGTTTCCGCGGATGCAGACAAACACGTTCTGCGGCTGTACTTTTCTGCTGTCGCATGTGATTCCTGTAACTTCCGCATCCAGACTGCCCTGCTGGAGCTGATATGCGATCCGCTTTTGTAACGTGCGCATGTTTTTCATGCCGGGACCTCCCTTTCACGTTTCAAATCCCTACGACTCAGATACTTTTATAGAATACCATAGTCCGAAAAACATTTCCCAATGTGCGCAATGTCGGTTTCTTCTTGATTTTTGCTCCCATAAACTTTATAATAGTCCTATATTGATGCCTGGTTTTTTTCGTATCAAAATCTATGAACTGCAAAAGAGAGGTATCTTCCAATGAAAAGAAAAAAAAATAGTTGTTGCACTGGGACACAAAGCTCTTGGAACGACGCTGCCGGAACAGAAAGCAGCCGTAAAACGTTCCGCAAAAGTAATCGCAGATCTCGTTGCTGCCGGCGCTGATGTTGTCATCACCCACAGCAATGCGCCGCAGGTCGGCATGATCCACATGGCGATGAATGAATTCGGCAAAATGCACACCGACTACAGCGCAGCCCCGATGTCTGTCTGCTCCGCTATGAGCGAAGGCTACATCGGCTACGACCTGCAGAACGCCATCCGTGCTGAGCTTCTCCGCAGAGGAATCTTCAAAACCACATCCACGATTCTTACACAGGTTGAAGTAGATCCGTACGACGATGCCTTCAACAATCCGGGTCAAACTGATCGGCCGTACACTTACCAAGGAGGAGGCTGACGCAGAGGAAGAAAAAGGAAACTACGTAACGAAAACCGAGGACGGCTACCGCCGAATCGTTGCTGCCCGAAGCCGCAGGATATCGTAGAGATCGACTCCATCCGTCTTCTTCTCGATGCCGGACAGGTTGTCATCGCAGCAGGCGGCGGCGGAATCCCGGTTCTCCCGCAGAATGAAGAGTTAAAGGGTGCATCCGCAGTCATCGAAAAAAGACCTCACCAGCGGCCTGATGGCAGAAATGCTGAACGCAGACATGCTGATGATCCTGACCAGCGTGGAAAACGTTTCCATCAACTACGGTACCCCGGACGAAAAACCGCTGGAGCACATCACCGTTGCTGACGCGAAGAAATACATCGCAGAAGGCCAGTTCGGGGAAAACTCCATGCTGCCGAAGATGGAAGCAGCTGTTTCTTTCCTCGAGAAAGGCATCGGCCGTACCGCAGTCATCACTTCCATTTGATTCCGCACTCGCCGGATTCCAGGGAAAAACAGGTACGATTATCGAGTAATACAATACAAAAAAAAAAGCGATTCCCGCGAGTGGGAATCCTTTTTTCTACTTTTTCCGGACTAAAAAGCCAGATTAGAAAGTAAATTTATCTGCAAAGTAAGCATCGAGATCCTCAATTTTAATTCTCTCCTGCTCCATGGAATCACGGAAACGTACTGTTACAGCACCATCATTCTCAGACTCAAAGTCATAAGTTACACAGAAAGGAGTTCCGATCTCGTCCTGACGACGATACCGTTTTCCGATATTTCCACGGTCATCAAATTCACAGTTGTATTTCTTGGAAAGCTCTGCGTAGATCTTCTCCGCACCCTCGTTCAGTTTCTTGGACAGAGGCAGCACACCGATCTTTACCGGTGCCAGTGCGGGATGGAAATGCATCACAGTACGAACATCATTCTTTTCTGCGTCGAGAACTTCCTCGTCATAAGCGCTGCACAGGAATGCCAGAACCACACGGTCAGCACCCAGAGACGGCTCGATAACATACGGGATGTATTTTTCTCGTTCTTTCTCTGGATCGAAATAGGTCATATCCTGTCCGGATACATTCTGATGCTGGGTCAGGTCGTAATCGGTACGGTCTGCGATTCCCCACAGTTCGCCCCATCCGAACGGGAAGAGGAACTCGATATCGGTAGTACCCTTACTGTAGAAGCACAGTTCCTCCGGAGAATGGTCTCTTGCACGCATCTTCGTCTTTCATGCCGAGGCTCTCTTCAGCCAGTTGATGCAGAAGCCTCTCCAATACTGGAACCACTCCATATCAGTACCCGGCTCACAGAAGAATTCCAGTTCCATCTGTTCAAATTCACGAGTACGGAAAGTAAAGTTGCCGGGGGTGATTTCGTTACGGAAAGATTTGCCAACCTGGCCGATTCCAAAGGGAATCTTCTTTCTGGAGGTACGCTGTACGTTTTTAAAGTTCACAAAAATTCCCTGTGCAAGGTTTCAGGACGAAGGTAAACCGTATTCTTCGCATCCTCGGTTACGCCCTGGAAGGTCTTGAACATCAGGTTAAACTGTCTGATATCTGTGAAATTATGTTTTCCGCAGGACGGACACGGAATGTTGATGCTCCTCGATGAAGTTCTTCATCTCTTCCTGGGACCATGCGTCTACGCTGCCGCCTTCGATTTCAATGCCTTTTTTCCTCACAGAAGTCCTCGATCAGCTTGTCTGCACGGAAACGCTCATGGCATTCCTTACAGTCCATCAGAGGATCGGAGAAGCCTCCCAGATGTCCGGATGCCACCCAGGTCTGCGGGTTCATCAGGATGGCGCAGTCCACGCCCACGTTGTAGGGGCTCTCCATCACGAACTTCTGCCACCACGCTCTTTTTCACGTTGTTTTTCAGCTCAACACCGAGCGGGCCGTAATCCCATGTGTTTGCCAGACCGCCGTAGATTTCGGAACCTGGATAAACAAATCCTCTGGCTTTGGCCAGGGCAACAATTTTTTCCATTGTCTTTTCCATAGTTAGTTACTCCTCTCTATTTTATTTGTTTACTTACCATAAACAACAATAACAGGACTGGCAAGAAGAACGTCCTGCTCATATTCCTGCTCTGTTTCTTCTGTCTTAGTCTGCTCTGATGATGACGCAGAAGCACTCTCTGTGGACTTTGTGGTCCACTCGCCGGCCGTATCCACCGTGTTTTTCCTTTGATCACGGCTGTACCGGAAACGCAGAGCACCGGATCTTCCGTTACGATTTCCAGCGGCTCCTCGCAGACAATCACGCGTACATGCTTAACGCCTTTGACCGCATCTTCGACTGAAACCTCATTGCCTTTAGAATCGACAAAGGAAGCGGAAAAATCATATCCCGCTTCTTCTGCCTCATCCAGCGTGCCTGCGAAAAATTCTGCTCCGTGATAATCCGCGTAGGACTGGTAATCTCCGTATTCCATCCGGATCTCCACCTTGTCCTCTTTGATCTGGCATTTTTCCAGCTTCACGGAATCCGCATCGCCGCGCTCCTCTGTGAATTTTTTGATGTCATCCTCCACAAAGACTTTCAGTTCGTCTTCCGTGTAATCATCGTCTTTGCTGTAATCTTCCACAATAGCTTCTGTCACAACACCATTTTTGCTCACATAGACAGATGTCGTTGTCACATCTTTTAACTTCTCACAGCCCGACAGCAGCACGGAAGCCGCTGTCAGAACTGCGAGAAGCTGTCCTGCTTTTTTCCATAAAAATCCTCTAAAAACCGCCTAAATTATTTATTGCGGTAAATGATATCGTCTCTTCCCGGTCCGTTGGAGATCATGGTGATCGGGAATCCGATTTCTTTCTCTACAAACTCGATGTATTTTCTGCAGTTTTCCGGCAGGTCTTCGTATTTTTGATACCGCGGATGTCGCACTTCCATCCCGGAAGGGTTTTCAGAACCGGTTTTGCTTTCTCAAGAATGCTGGTGTTCGGGAAATCGTGGATTTCTTTTCCGTCTACTTCGTATGCTACGCACACCGGAATCTCGTCCAGATATCCGAGAACGTCAAGTACGGTAAATGCTACATCGGTCGTACCCTGCATTCTGCAGCCGTAGCGGGAAGCAACACAGTCGAGCCATCCCATTCTTCTCGGTCTTCCGGTTGTTGCACCAAACTCGCCGCCATCACCACCTCTGCGTCTCAGCTCATCTGCTTCGTCTCCAGAAGATCTCGGATACGAATGCACCTGCTCCTACTGCGCTGGAGTAAGCCTTGCACACCGTTACAATTTTCTTGATTTCATATGGCGGAACACCTGCTCCTACTGCGCCGTAGCCGGCCAGTGTGGAAGAAGAAGTTACCATTGGGTAAATTCCATGATCCGGATCCTTTAATGTACCAAGCTGGCCCTCAAGCAGGATCTCCTTGCCTTCCTGAATCGCGTTCCACAGGAATGCGGAAGTATCGCATACGTATGGCTCAACCATTTTTTTGTATTCCATCAGCTCTGCATAGATCTCATCCGGATTTAACTGCGGTTTGTGATACAGATGCTCGAGCAGAATGTTCTTGGTCTCGCATACGGATTTCAGTTTTCTCTTTCAGGTGCTCATCGTCGAACAGCTCGTTTACCTGGAAACCGATTTTTGCATATTTATCTGAGTAGAATGGAGCGATACCGGATTTGGTGGAACCAAAGAATTTTTTTCCGCCCAGACGCTCTTCCTCATACTGATCGAACAGGATGTGGTACGGCATTACCATCTGTGCACGGTCGGAAATTTTGATCTTCGGTGCCGGCACTCCCTTCGAAATGATCTCATTTAACTCTTTGATCAGAACCGGAATGTTGAGTGCAACACCGTTTCCGATTACGCTGGTTGTGTGGCTGTAAAAAATACGCCGGATGGAAGGGTATGAAGTGCAAACTTTCCATAGTTGTTTACAATGGTATGGCCTGCATTTGCACCACCCTGGAAACGGACAACAATGTCTGCCTCTTTTGCGAGCATATCGGTAATTTTAACTTTTCCCTCGTCTCCCCCAGTTTGCTCCTACTACTGCCTTAATCATATGACATCCTCCTAATTCAACGTATACTTGCGGCCTTTTTGTTCCGGCCGTTTATCTTTAGTATACCATGTTTTTCTCATAAGCGAAACTTATGATTACTTATAAAATCTGTTTTTTATTATTTCTGTTTATCAAACGGATCAGACGTTGATTTCCGCTGTCATGCCAAGTGCGTCTTTGTTTGCCTCAAGCACCGGATTGACTACGTTTTTTTCAGGAATGCGTCAACCTGTACAGATGCGCGGCCTGTGTATTTGGACGGATCCATCGTCTTTTTCCAGTTCTTCCTTGGTCAGATGGAACATCTCATCTGCTGCGATCAGATCGAGAAGATCATTATCGCGTCCTTCCTCTTTGACATGTTTTCCGGCAATCATGGACAGCTCGCGGATTCTCTCATGCAGCTCCTGACGGTCGCCGCCTGCTTTCACCGCATCCATCATGATATTCTCGGTTGCCATGAACGGAAGCTCTGCCATCATGTGTTTCTCGATAACCTTCGGATATACAACCAGACCGTCAACGACATTCAGGTACAGATCCAGAATACCATCAATTGCAAGGAAGCCTTCCGGAATGGAAAGTCTCTTGTTTGCAGAGTCATCGAGGGTTCTCTCAAACCACTGTACAGAAGAGGTGATTGCCGGATTTAATGCATCGGTGATCACATAACGGGACAGGGATGCGATACGCTCGCTTCTCATAGGATTTCTCTTATATGCCATAGCGGAGGAACCGATCTGATTCTTCTCGAAAGGCTCTTCTACTTCTTTCAGATGCTGAAGCAGACGGATATCGTTGGAGAATTTTGTTGCGCTTGCCGCAATGCCTGCCAGAACGTTTAATACTCTCGTATCGACTTTTCTGGAATACGTCTGTCCGGAAACAGGATAGCAGTTCTTGAATCCCATCTTCTCAGCGATCATCGGATCGATCTTGTCAATTGTTTCCTGATCTCCGTCAAAAAGTTCCAGGAAACTTGCCTGTGTTCCTGTTGTTCCCTTGGAGCCGAGCAGCTTTAAGGTGCTCTGTACGTACTCGAGATCTTCAAAGGTCCATTAAGAACTCCTGCATCCACAGAGTTGCACGCTTGCCGACGGTGGTCGGCTGTGCCGGCTGGAAATGTGTGAAAGCAAGTGTAGGCTGGTCTTTGTAGGTATCCGCAAATTTTGCCAGCTCAGCGATAACGTTCACCAGTTTTTTTCTTCACCAGCTTTAAGGCTTCGTTCATGACAATGATATCGGTGTTATCTCCAACGTAGCAGGAAGTTGCACCTAAATGGATGATTCCTTTTGCTGTCGGGCACTGTACGCCGTAAGCATATACATGGGACATAACATCATGACGGCAGACTTTCTCTCTTTCTTTTTGCCACATCGTAGTTGATGTTCTCGGCATTTGCTTTCAGTTCTTCGATCTGCTCATCTGGTAATAGAAAGTCCCAGTTCTTTTTCTGTCTCAGCCAGCGCAATCCATAACTTTCTCCAGGTACGGAATTTCATATCCGGGGAAAAGATGTACTGCATTTCTTTGCTGGCATAACGTTCGGAAAGAGGGCTTACATATCTGTCAGTTCCGCTCATAGACACGATTCTCCTTTTCTTGTCAAAATGTGTATTCGGTTTCTCTTTTATCCCCTCTTTTTTTTCATCCCAAAAACAGAACGGGACGTATAAAGAGCGTGTTTGAAATACGTTTCAACCACGCTCTAGTATAACGCATGTTGTTTTTGCAAAGGCAAGTGCAAACGTCGTTACTTCTCACGAAATTTTCCCAAAAGCCCTGCATTCTGGCATTTTTCGGAATCGAAGACTTCGTCCGGCGTTCCTTCCACGGCGATCACGCCCTGGTCCATAAAGATGACGCGGTTGGAAATCTCCCGGGCAAAATTCATCTCGTGGGTAACGATCACCATGGTCATATTCATCTCCGCAAGGGATTTGATGACCTTCAGCACCTCGCCTGTCAGCTCCGGGTCGAGCGCCGAAGTCGGCTCATCAAAAAAGAGCACCTTCGGGTTCAGCATCAGCGCACGCGCAATCGCAACCCTCTGACACTGACCGCCGGAAAGCTGACACGGATACGCCTTTTTCTTTTCCTGTGAGTCCCATTTTCTGCAGCAGCTCTTCTGCCTGTGCTTCCACCTCCGCACGGTTGCGTTTCTGCACATGAATCGGCGCATCGCAGAGGTTTTTCATCACATCATAATGCGGAAACAGGTGGAAGCTCTGGAATACCATTCCAAAGTTTTCCTGAATTTTCCGCAGCACGGCCGGCTTTGCATAAACGGATTTTCCATTTTGTATGGTGACTGCCTGCTCGCCAAGATACGTCAGGTCACCGCCATCCATCGTCTCCAGCATCGCCGCACACCGCAGCAGCGTCGATTTTCCCGATCCCGACGGGCCGATGATCGAGAGTACCTCGCCCCTCTTCTACTTTGAGGGAAATATCTTTTTTTAACACTTCGAGATCCCCAAAGCTCTTTCTTACATGGTTCATTTCCAGATAAATCATATCGTTTTCCGCTCTCTTCTATAGTTAATGATAATAAGAAAATTTCTTTTTTCCAAAAGTTCCATCACCCACGCCACGACAAAATTGAAGATGTAGTAGAAAATACCAGCGGCAACGAACGGAACCATCGTGGTCTTGGCCGCCGCGATCTGTTTTGCGATCGTGAACATTTCCACATAGGAAATGGAAAAGGCCAGCGAGGTATCCTTTACCAGCGTAATGACCTCATTGGTGATGGAGGGCAGAATGCGCTTGACCACCTGCGGCAGAATAATGCGGAAAAAGGTCTGGCCCTTCGAATAACCAAGAAGCTTTGCTGCCTCGTACTGTCCACGATCCATCGAAACGATGACGGAGCGGTAGATTTCTGCAAAATAGGCGCCGTAGTTTAAGGCAAATCCGGTGATAATCGCCGGAAAGCGCCATTTTCCGATGTTCATACCGAACAGATAGAACGGTCCGAAGTAAACCACCATGAGCTGCAGCATCAGAGGCGTGCCGCGCATCAGGGGAGATATAGAGCCGAAAAAATTCCGCTCACAATCCGGTTTTTTCGACATACGCCCGAAGGCGATCAGCAGACCGAGCGGCAGGGAAAATACGAGCGTCAGAACAAATATCGAGATCGTTCCCGCCATTCCGGTACTAAGCTGTGATAGAATCATGGACAACTTCATGCTGCTTTTACTCTCCTTTTTTTTCTCCAGACACACCATGTCTGCGATTCCGTATTTTTCTGCGAGCTTGCAGAATGTTCCGTCGGCCAGAACCTGCTGCAGGCCTTCGTTTACTTTATCGCAGAGCTCGGTATTTCCTTTTTTTGAATCCGATCGCATATTTCTCAGAGTTCAGTTGCTCGTCGAGGATTTTGTATCCTTCTCCGCGGCTTTCCAGCTGATATTTGGCAACGCCGATATCCATGGCAACCGCATCGATGGAACCTGCCTGAAGCTCTACAAACGCATTGTTGTAATCCGGGAACTGCTGCAGAGCGGCGAAAGTATCGGCGAGTTCTTTCTGACCGCCATCTTCCTCACTCTGTAAAAAGATCGAGTGCTGCGGATGCTGCCTGCACACCAACCGTCTTTCCTGCCAGATCGGACAGGCTGTTGATGCCGGAATTCTCAGATACGACCATCACCTGGCTGTTGTCCACGTACGGATCGGACCAGGTGTAATCGTCCTCTCTGCCGTTCATGGTAAAGCCGTTCCAGATGCAGTCAATCGCACCAGAATTCAGCTCGGTATCTTTCGCATCCCAGTTGATCGGGGGGTTTTTACCAGCTTCCAGCCGTAAATCTCGCAGACTGCCTCGGCGAGCTCCAGGTCAAATCCGGTGTAATCGCCGGTCTCATCGTCCATGTAGCCGTACGGCGGGTATTCTGCATCGAAGCCTACGGTAAAGGTTGTCGTTCCGTCTGCGGAAGAGGATGCTGCTCCTGCTGATGAGGCAGATGTTTTTGCTGTGTCTGCAGAGCCGCAGCCAGCCAGCAGGGCAGATGCACAAAAAGGCTGCTGTCAAAATGCTAACCATTTTTCATAATAATCTTCTCCTTTTCTACGTGATCATGTTATCACTGTACTACGCTAAACTAATTGGTATCCTACCATAATCCGGCACCTCCTGTCAACCCGCACCGGTTAAATAATCCAGAAAACCTGTTCCAACACAAAAAGTCTCCGAAACGGTCAGCAGATTCTGCTTTTTTTCCGTCTTCGGAGACTTTGATTTTTCTATTTTGGATAACTATTTATAAACCCTTGTTACACGGCTGCTGATATCGCAGAGCATCTCGTAATCGAAACGTGCCGCCGGGTTGGCGATCTCTTCGATCGTGATGGTCTCATCCCCGTCGGTTCCGACAAGCGTTACAACGTCCTCCACCTGCACATCCGGGATGTCGGTCACGTCCACCATCATTTGATCCATGCAGATTCTTCCGATGATCGGTGCTTTTTTCCCGTGGATCAGCACACAGCCCTGGTTCGAGAGAGCTCTCGGATAGCCGTCTGCATAGCCGGCTGAAACAGTTGCGATCCGTGTCATCGGTTTCTCGGTCACATACGTGGCACCGTAGCTGACGCCGATGCCCGGGCCGACTTCCTTCACATGGATGACATGACTCTTCCAGGAAAGCGCCGGGATCAGATCGAGGCGCTCTTTTTTTACCTCCTCGGATGGGTAAATGCCGTAGGTGATGATACCGGAACGCACCATCTCAAAGCGGTGATCGTCAAATTCCATGATTCCGGCGGAGTTGCAGATATGGCGAAGCGGAATCGTCACGCCGCGCTCTGCTAAAAGTGCCGTCATCTTATCATATTTTTCCATCTGCATCGAACAGTACGTCTTGTCTTCCTGATCGGCGCAGGAGAAATGCGTAAACATACCTTCCAGCTCGATGTGCGGAAGATCCGCGATTTTTGCCGCCTCATCCGCATCGTGCTCCGTCACCTGGAAGCCGATCCGCGTCATGCCGGTATCGACCGCAAAGGTGTGCTTTTGCTTTCCGGTTCTGGCGTGCTGCCTCTTTTTCGAGGGCAAGCGCCTGTGCGTAGCTGTCGATCGTCTGAGTGATGTCGTATTCCACAAGATCGCCGTACTGGGACGGGGACACGTAGCCGAGAATCAGGATCGGCGCGGAAATGCCGTTTTCTCTGAGCTCGACAGCCTCCTCGATGGTTGCGGTTGCAAAATAATCAACCTGGTTTTCCAGATAGGATGCTACCGGAACGGCACCGTGGCCGTAGGCGTTCGCTTTTACAACGCCAAGGAGTTTCACGCCCTCCGGTAGTCTTTTTTTCACTTCTCTGATGTTATGCCCGATCGCTTCAGTGAAATCTCTGCATAACAGCGTAAGTATCTGTTCACTTTTTCCTTCTTTCTTTCCGTACTTTTTCTGAGACGCCAAAACGTGCCTGAAAACTCTTTCGGATTATTTTCAGACACGCTCGTATCATTCCGGCTGTGCCGGTTTTTATTTGTCCGGTCTGCGGATGGCGGAATAGATATTTTTTACATTTTTCAGCACTACATGCGTTCTTGTCGCATCGACGCCCGGAAGGCTCATCACCTGGCGGTGGATTTCTTCGAGTTCGTCGGATGAGTGACAGGAAATGCGGATAATCAAATCAAAATCTCCGGTCTGATAATAGCAGGATACGATGTACTCCAGTTTCTGGATCGCATCTGCAAGACTGTCAAAAAGAACTTCGGATGCTCCAGGCTGACTTCCATCAGCGCGGTCATCTCATTTCCGTTTTCTTTTCGTCTACAATAATGGTGTATTCTTTAATCACTCCGGTTTCTTCCATTTTACGGATTCTCTCGATGACTGCAGAAACCGATAAATGAATCTCTTTGCTGATATTGGAAGCCGTCTCGCGGGCATTTTTCTGCAATAATCTTCAGAATCTTATAATCAATGGCATCCATGTATTTTTTCCTCCCATAAGAATTGACAGGGTTCTTCTTTCCAGATTTTAGCATAAAATTTCCCTGTCACTACCTTTCTATTATATCAAATTTTTCAGATAAGTCCAGTTTTTTTCCCCAAAATATTTTATAGAAAGATTAGAATTTTTCTTTAAATTGCACAGATGCCGGTTTTTCTATTCTTCGAAGGTTTCTGCAATATCCTGCATCAGAATGCCGATCCCGAGGTGCTGCTCCATTCTCCTGCATAGTGAAGTTCCCCCTTTTTTTCTTTGTTTTTCGTTTTTTTTATTATAGTACACTTTCCTTCCCGGAACAAGACTGATATTTACGTGCTATTCACCGGACGTTCACTCGCGCCATTTGCCCTGAATTTTCACCTTTTTCAGTATTTTAAAATTTTTTTCAATTTTTTTTTAAAAAAGGGGTTGACTTTTCTCCGGCTTTCCTGTAGAATACGTTAGCAATACATGTGGCA
>VOFJ01000042.1_pt1 | contig 18487 bp, 22 predicted proteins | sample 5384081 | NCBI WGS metagenome assembly VOFJ01 (sample SAMN12384729, study PRJNA508395) | human gut metagenome | isolation source: healthy gut I | host: Homo sapiens
CGTCTTCGGCGTTTTTAGGACAAGGCGGCTTTTAGCGTTAGAAAACTGTTTTGGAAAAACTTTAGCTATTTTTTCTTTGGAAAGAGTTTTGAGGGACTCGTCAGAGACACGCTCGAGAATTTGTGAGATCCACATGCTGCCTTCATCAAGGTTGATTGAGTTAATATCGATGGCAGCAATCTCTCCTGCTCTGAGTGAACAAATAAAAGCAAGATGCACCGAGAGATGGAGAATGGGATCATCCTGAATTTGGTCGAGAATTTTTGAGATGTGCTCAGAAGACCAGGCTTTGCGCTTCTTGTAGTGCTCAGACGGACCTTTGGTGTTGGGAATTTCCGAGATATAGTTCCATCGTTTTGCTGTTTCAAAGCCAAGAGTAAGAATGTTATAGCACTTTTTTACAGTTCCAGAGCTCAGAGTTGGAATCTCTGAAACACGTTTGCCATAACTTTTGCTTCCACGACATGGCTTTTGGAAAAGATAGTCAATGAATCCGTCAATAGCGCTGCTCGTAATAGAGCTCATGATCCAATCACCGAAATAAGGGTATATGTGAGTTTCCAGATTTTGACGGTAGCTGTCGTAGGTCTTGGGCGAGAGGTTCCGTTTCCTCGCATAGATCGGCAAAAAGCGCTCCATGAATTCTCGGTAGGTCTTGCTCATATTGTCTTCAGTTTCGATGGACGGAGGCTCGACAACAACTGCTGCATTTTCTGCGGCGATTTTTTGAGCTGTTTTCTCAATGGCCTTTTTGCGGCGATACTCAGCAGCCTCATGAGTAATATCAGATGCCCTATTTTGAGCTTGGAGATAGTCGATGTAGGCTTTGCGCTGTATCGCCTCCAACTCCGAGGAATAGGATTCCCATTGCTGTTTACGTTTTCCGTCAATCGTCTTATAGGTGTAGACGATGTTGTGAGATGTTCCGCGAATAGTATATGTTGCCATAACGGTTCCTTTCTTGTTCGATGCTCTATGGCTGATCCAACGCATTGAACCAAGAATCAAAAGACTCTTTATGAATGCGCAGGCACCGCTTCCCAAGCCGAATGACCTTAGGGCAGCACATTATCTGGCACATCCAGCATTTCCATTTCCTCAATGTAGGCTCGGCCCAGCGCCTCCTCGCTGTCGATACCGGGGTAGAAGTCATAGCAATCCAGATTTTGCGCGAGGTTGATCAGGTCATGGACGCTGCCTGTGTATTCGCCGCTGTCAATGACGGCCTCAAACTTTTCAATGTCGCTCTGGTCGAGGTCAGACAGCACATGGGCCAGATGGTTCAGCTCGTCAATGCTTTCATACTCGCCCAAATGGTCATACAGGCCCAGCACATCACCGTCGAATGAGGTAATAAAGATTTCCTCATACCGTACCCCATCCACGCCGATGCGCTTCAAAAGGGCCTGCACCTCCTCCGTGGTGGCCGGGAATTTCAGCGTTTCGCCCACAAGCCGCCCCTCGTTGTATTTGCCGAGGTTGGTAATGTAGGCTTCAAACAGGGATGATATTTTCAGCACCTCCTTGTCAGAACGTTGTATATGCCGCGCATAATGTACTCGGCGCAGGGCAGCGCGATAGCATTTCCCAGCGCCCGGTAGCGGTGGGCGGGCAGGATTTCCTCACCATCCGCGCCGTACTTTGTCCAGCCCTCCGGCAGCCCCATGAGCCGTTCACATTCTCTTTCCGTGGGAAAGCGGACACAGCCCCCGGCAGGATCGTCCTCATACCAAAAGGCAAAGGGACTGACCGTGCTGGCTAACAGAGTGGGAAAAGGGTCAGTTGGCAGTCCGAAGCTGTTTCGGAACGCCTCAGTTGTCCGCTCCTTTGCCGATGCCCGCATACGGTAGCATTGAAAGGGTCGGGTGATCGGTACACGCCGCCCTGCTTCAATAAAAGAGCCTCGATCTCCGCAGGCGGCGGACAGCCAGCAATCTCCGCCAGACGCAGAAATTGACTGCACTGTGCGGGGCTTAAAAAGTATTTCGTGGGAACATTGTCCTCCAAAGTCTGCCACAATAAAGACGCGCTGCCGTCGTGCCAATCGGGGGCTTGCCCAATGCTGGGCGTCCATGAGCCGCCATGAGAGATCGGGCGTATGCCCTCGCACCATTCCGGCTCCTGTCCATCTTCCAGAAGCAGGCATTGAAATGTCGGCGGCTGTGAACGCTGAGAGCACGGCTCTAAAGTCCATCCGGTCATTTGAAAAAAACGCTCCCATGACGTTCTCCCAAACAGCGATTGCTGGAAATATACCATTTGTCGCCTCCCTCATTTCACGGATAATACGGATCGCATGAAAGAACAGACTGGATTTTTCCCCGGCAAGACCGGCCCTGTTGCCGATCTGTGAGAGGTTCTGGCAGGGTGAGCCAAAGGTGATGATGTGGACAGGCGGAATGTCGCCGCCGTTCAGCTTTGTCACATCCCCTAAATGCGCCATACCGGGAAAGTGGCGTTTCGTGATGGAGATAGGCGCTTTTTCTATCTCGCTGGCCCATGCGGGCACGATACCGCAGCGCACCGCCGCCAGCGGGAACACGCCGATCCCGTCAAACAGGCTCCCCAGCCGGATCTCGCTCATATCAGCGGCGGCCCTGACGCTTTACGGTCAGGATGCCGTCCAGCGTGGTTGCCGTGATCCCCAGCCGCTGGGCAACAGCCACATCGTTTTTCATGCCTTCCGTGGAGATACTGCCGCACACCACCAGCACATGAGAGCGGCGAAGCAGGTCACGGCCCATGTCGATGCCGCTCTTATGCTCCTCGGGAACGGCATCGTTCAGGAAAAGGGGCTGATAGAGCGTGGGGCAGATAGGCGAAAAGCCCGCCTCATAGACAGCGCGGCAATACTTGGCGGCCTGCTCCGTCGCCTCGCAGGGATCGCCGCTCCACGCGGCGGTGATATACGCAAGGGGTCGTTTCATTTTGAAAACCTCCATTTTTATATAATGTAGTGGGTCAACCTTTTTCCCCCGCCCTTTTCCAATCTTGGAAAAGGGGGCGGCTCTGGAGGATATACCCCCGCCGCTTGCCGGAGAAAAAGCACAGCCGGGGCAGGCGGTCAAGGGCAAGGCCGCCGCACACGGCGGGGCGAAGCCCCCTTGACAGCCCACTCCCGCCTGTGCTCGATTACGGGCGGCGACGGGGGATATAACCCAAAGAGCCTGTCCTATCGGGGCAGCAAAAAGCCTCTGGTCATGGTGGCCAGAGGTCGTTACTTTTCCATATCCATTTTCTTGTCGGGCTTGGCAAGCTCGGGCGGCTGCCGCTCTTTCCAGTCCTCCAGCAGCATCATGATCTGGTCTTTCATCTGCCGGGGCGTGGCCTCCTTGCCAAAAAACTTTTCCAGTTCAGCGCCAGTAATGATCACGTCACGATCCTCCTTTTCTTTTCTTCACACAAAATACCGTCGATCACGTCCGGGGAGAGCTTGTTTTCCTTGTCCAGCTCACGGAGCCGCTTTGCCTGACCCTTGGAGGGCGAAGCCTGCTGGCCCTCAATGGACACGGCGATATACTTCTGGTGCTTGGGGCGCACACGGGAAATTTCCACAGCCGGGGTAAAAGACAGCTTTCCGTCATCCATCGTCTGCTTCAATTCCGGCACAAGATCATTGAGCCAGATATACCGCTGAACGGTTTTCACACTCATGCCGTTGCGCTGGCCCACGCTTTCAAGAGAGAGCTTTCCGGCCTCGGCGCTGTCGCCGCGCGCCCCCTGATGCTTGATGGCCTCATACTGCATTTTCAGGGACATAGCCTTTTCGCTGGGCAAAATCGTTTCACGCTGACGGAGGTTGTCATCCGTCATAGCGAGAATGGCCTCGTCATCCGTCATATTGCGGACGATACAGGGCATATTGCGATACCCGGCAAGCTGGCTGGCCATCTGGCGGCGGTGGCCCGCGATGATCTCATAGCCGCCGCCCTCGCGGGGGCGCACCAGCGCAGGCTGGTTGACGCCGCCGTTGCGGACGCTCTCCACCAGAGATTTCATTTCCGCATCGTCACGGACACCGAAAGGATGATCCTTGAACGGGTGCAGGTCGGAAAGGTCAAGATAGACGATTTCCTCTTTCTCGGCGCGGGTAGCGTCACGGGGCGTAGGCGGCACTTCCGGGGCCGGGGGCGCTGCCTTTTCCTCGGGAGCCGCATGGGTCTTACCAGCCTTGGGCGGCTTGGTCTGCTCCGGGGATGTCTTTTCCGTCTTGGGCGGACGGCCACGGCGGGGCTTTTCCGCTTTTACCTCTTTCTTGGCTCCCGGCTCGGTGGGCGTGGCTTTTTCGGCTTTTGCGGGGCGGCCCCGTTTGGGCTTGGGCTTCTCCGGCTCCGGCATGGGCTTTTCCCATTCCCGCTTGCTGTACTCGGTGACGGAAACGGACGGGGCCTCCGGCTCCTTGGGGATGTCCGGCGGAGCGTCCTTTTCCGGCGTGGAACGCATCGCGGAAAGGTCAATCACCTTTGCGGACGGAGCGGGGCCGCCGCCCACATCAGGGATCTCGGCCTGCTCCTTTTCCGGGGCTTTTCCCGACATTTCAGGCGGGGTCTGTTCCTCCGTGGTAGGGGGATGCTTGTTTTCTTCTGCCATGACACGAATAACCTCCTCAACAAGAATTTAGGCCATGCCGCACGGCTGGCCCATATCGGCACACAGAGAAAACGCTGTCTGCATACAAAAACACCGCCTATGTCCTGTTAGGCGGTGCATTGTGTAAGGCTTGGCAGCTCATTTTCAGTTGTTTTTCTCTGTGTGCCCTTGTCAAGCGATGTTTGAGCTACTGGTGTATAATTGGCCGCCCTGTTTTGACACATTTCATTGAGAACAAAAGACCCGCAGTAGCGGGATACTTTAAGTATCATCCTTAACTACTACGAGCCTTTGCACTTATGCGATTAGACTGCCATGTACCGGTCGGTATGCACAATGGGGATTGTAACAACAAGAAGTTTTACGGCTATAAATTAAGAAAAAACTGAGGAAATGTAAACCACATCAAGTTTGCATTTTGTCAATTTGCAGTTTCTATGTGGGATTAAATCGTGTTATAGAGCCATTGCATGGTTGCAGTAGGGCTATAGGAGGAGAAAATTGAACCTGATTTTACATGAGAAGGGGAGAAGAAACATAAAGGTATAAGTATAAAGCGTAGGGCGATCACACAGAGCCCCACGCTTATGTTTGTTCTGCCTGTTATTTGAAGCTTAATTATTTCTTGCCTTTGAAGATTTTCAAAAAGCAATCTGAAATTGCATAGATGTAAACCGTAAGCGGTTTACATTTGATAGAAACTGATATACTTTAAAAACAGGAAATATAGTTGGAAGAGAGATGTTCTTCCACATGAGAAAGGGGGGGACTCAATTGGAATAACAGAAATGACGAATACCTCTCACTTGACTGTTTCAAGTGAAAAGTTGAAGTAGCAATTCACAGTAGGTGTACGTGAACGAGTAAAATGATATATGGTTAATCTTGATGAAATAATCCTTAAAACAACCCAACGTGAAACTCTAGAGTTAGACGAGCGAGAGGGCGGTGAAATCCCAGATGTTGACTTAAAAGGAAAATAATTAAGTAGGATGACGAGAAGAGATAAGTGAGATATATACGGCCTATATTTGCGTAGTAACGATAAGATAAGCAAATTCCTTCACCAGAAAAATTATTTGTAAAAACTAATTGAGTTAATCTGAATGGAGAAGAGAAAATATGAAACGATTAATTACCTTAATTTTAGCAATCGCTCTTTGTGTGCCGCTCTACATTCCAGCTCAGGCAGAGTTCCAATATGATTTGTCTGAGTATAGTCTCCTACTCAATATTAAGGATGTATACCCAATTCAACCTGGTACGGAGGAATGGAAGAAGCTGGAGACGTTACAGAGTAAAATAGCTGCTTGCGAAATTCCAAAGGAAACATTGCACCGAATGTCTACGGAATCACTTATCGAAGCAGTTTTATATTACCCGCTTCTTTCTAACATGTATGCTTATGATAGCATTGAAGAGGGATTTGATGCTGTTTTGCAGTATTGTGACGCATTACAGGAATTGCAAAGGCGCGATGATGCGGCGGATGCGCTTGCCGCAAGATATAAAAACACCTATAGTAATCAAAATGCAGATGTTTTGGCCAGCTCCGCCGAGTTAATGCATATGACATATATACAGATGCAGAAACATACTGAAAAAAGAAAAATTCAAACCCTGCTTCTTATAGAACCGTTTTTCAACCAACTTGATGAGGCCGATAAATTATATCTTTGTGAAAGCATAGCAGTTTTGTCTACCAACCAGACGAATGCAACAGATGGTACTGCTTCGATTGTCCAGACTCCAAATGGAACAGTACTTAAAGAGGGCTGGTATGATGACTACTATTTCACGACGTCTAGTGGCTTTTCTGATGATGAAGTATATTACCTTGATTTGGAAATGGCGAGGCTTTATCCTAATGCAATACGGCGAAAGAGTGCGACCAAACGCTATAATTGCCATTCTTATGCATGGCATGACCAATCGCCTGAAAACAATGTTTGGCTTATCAATCCTTTTCCGTACATGACTGATGGCAGTTATTTAAACGCTGGCAGTGCTGCTGCGGGTAGAAAAGTATTCTATCGAAATACTGGAAGCGAAGTCGGTACAGATGGTAAAACACTGGGAGATCATTCTGGCATTGTCAAGAGCGTGGGAAGTACAATAATGGTAACATCAAAATGGGGAGAGTATGGTTTATATGAGCATACTATATACGACTGTCCTTATGCTGGAAATCGAACCACGTACTCCTATTGGAGTTTAGCCTAACAATGAGAAGAACATTCGGAATTTGCTTTTTAGTACTGCTTAGTGCCTTTTGCCTGTGGAAGTATGCAGAACGACTAACCCCGATGGAGCGACTTTATAGTGGTAACTTTTCCCTTGAACAGCTGCAGCGTGAAAAATGTGTGATTATTACGGATCTCTGTGAGATTAAAAAAGCTGAGCTATGGGAAGATTTTATTAAGAAAGTCAAACTTGCATCGGACGCAAAAGTTCGTGTGTTATTTGTATATTCCGGAGAGAAAGAAGGGAGTACACTAAAGGGAACGGTTTTGGATATTTCTTATGATGGCGCGACTTTCAAACTTCAAAAGTGGTCAACATGGTATCCTCTGGAAGTTATGAGCAAGTCCTATTTGTACTTAAAACAATGTACAACAGACATTTACAATGGGGTATATTCAAAACATACTATTTGGGTTCTGACGGATGATTCATCCTGCGAGTATGGTGACATTGTCCGGCTACAGGACATGCCGGAACTACATGGCGAACATGAAGTGATCTATTCCATGTTCACGTAGACTCTCTCAATATGATCTGAACCATAAAGATAAATTTAGATATTTTCAGCAACAAAAAAGCTGATGTCGGTACACATAACTTATGAGTACCGCATCAGCTTTTTTGTGTGCTGTGAGAGGAGAAATGCCCTGCGCGTGTATAAACAGATCAAAGAAAGGAAAAACCGTCAAAGCAGGCAGCGGCTGGACAGACATGGGACAATAGTGGTGGGGAGTTGTGAAGCTTTCCACCACTATAATGTTCAGGGTGTGAAGTAAATGACGAGCAATGAGCTGAAACATGAAGCCAAGAAGCAGGAATGGAGCATGTCTATACAGGAATGCAGGGGCAGCGGTCTCTCTGTAAGTGAATGGTGCCGGCAGCGGGGTGTTACGACAGCCACCTATTACCGTTGGGAACGTGAACTGTTGACAGGCGTACGGAAAAACGGAGCACCGCCATCAACGGCCGTGACCTTTGCGGAGCTACCGGCGCCGAAGACATGTCTCGCAACGTAGCGGAACGTTGCGCCACACTGCATATTGGGAAGGCCAGTCTGGACATTTACCCCGGTTGTAACGCGGAACAGCTGAGACTGCTGGTGGAGCTCCTGCGCCTATGTTGAACGACTTCACCGGTGCAGATCAAGTCTACATCGCCTGCGGCTACACGGATCTGCGTAAAGGCATAGATGGTCTGGCGCGGCTCGTCCAGCAGCAGTTTGAGTTGGATCCGTTTACCAACACATTATTCCTGTTCTGCGGACGGCGGCGAGACCGTATCAAGGGCTTGTACTGGGAAAAGATGGCTTTATCCTGCTGTACAAGCGACTGGAGCAGGGCGCGTACCAATGGCCGCGCTCAGAATCTGAGGTGAAGACTTTAACGCCGCAGCAGTACCGCTGGCTCATGGAGGGATTGCAAATCGAACAACCGAAAGCCCACCGTCCGGTGACAGGATTGAGCACAGTCTGAGCAAGGAAGAATGTCCAAAACCATTGAAAATACTGGCTTTTCTCTCTGCCTTGTGGTATAATTTCCTTATGGAAAACAGAGAAATGCAGACAAGCAACACGGAAGAAATGGTGACCATTTCCCGTGCGGAATATGAGCATTTGCAGCAGGAAAAAGCACGGAATGCAAAGCTGGAAGCAAAGTTTGCCGCCCTCGAACAGGAGCAGGCGCAGGTCATCACCAGCCTTACGCTGCAAAATGAGTGGTTGCTGGAGCAGCTGAAGCTGTCCAAGAAGAAGCTGTTTGGCCGTTCCTCGGAACAGGCGGAGCAGATGGTCATGGAGCAGCTGAGCCTGACCTACAACGAGCTGGAGGCCTACGCCTTTGGCACCAAAGCCGCCACGGAGAAGCAGATCACCGTGAAGGCGCACGAGCGCAAACGGCAGTCCGGCAATGTGCTGGATGTCGTTCCAGAGGGTACTCCCACCGAGGTGGTGGAGCACCGCCTGCCGGGGAACGAACGGACTTGTTCTGCCTGTGGCAGCAAATTGGTGGAGATTGGCAAGGAAGTCCGCCGCAGCTTAATGATGAAGCCGGCAGAGTTCTGGGTGCGCGAGGACGTGTACTACACCTACGCCTGCAAGAACTGCGAGCAGGAGACCGGTGAAGCCAACATTGTGAAGGCGGCGAAGGAGCCTGCGCTGCTGCCTGGCAGCTTTGCCTCTGCGGAGGCAGTGGCGTATCTGGCAGCACAGAAATTCGTCATGTACTCGCCGCTGTACCGTCTGGAGCAGGAGTTTAACCGACAGGGCTTGAGGCTATCCCGGCAGACGATGGCCAACTGGCTGCTGAACACTTCGGAGAAATGGCTGCGGCCGATCTACGATGCGCTGCGCGAGCAGCTTTGTAAGGAGCCGGTGCTGCACGCCGACGAGACGACCTTGCAGGTGTTGAAAGAGCCGGGACGTTCCTCCACCAGCAAGTCCTACATGTGGCTGTACCGCACCAGCGGCTGCACAAAGCAGGCCATTGTGCTGTATGAGTACCAGCCTACGAGAAAAGCGGAGCATGCTGAATATTTCCTGCAAGGCTTCTCAGGATGGCTGCACGCAGACGGATACCAGGGATACCACAGCTGCCGGAGAACATCCGTGTGGTTGGGTGCTGGGCACACGCACGGCGAAAATTTGATGAGGCGCTGCAAACGCTGCCCAAGGAGAAGCAGAAGGACTCTCCGGCAGCGATTGGCGAATGCTATTGCTCCCGGCTATTCAAGCTGGAGCAGGCTTTTGCAGAGCTGACACCGGAGGAGCGGTATGAGAAGCGGCTGGAGCAGGCAAAGCCTGTTTTAGACGCATTATTGTCATGGGCAAATGAGATGCAGGTGAAAACAGCGCCGAAATCTGCGATGGGCAGGGCCATTCACTATCTGTTGGAGCAGTGGCCATACCTGGCAAGGTATCTGGAGGATGGCCGTCTGGAGCTGAGCAACAACCGTGCCGAGCGCAGTATTAAACCTTTGTGATGGGCGGAAAAATTGGCTCTTTGCCAATACGCCCGGTGGCGCGCAGGCCTGCGCCGTGATCTACAGCTTGATTGAAACGGCGAAGGAGAATGGCCTTGATCCGTACCGTTATCTGCTGTGGGTTCTGCAAAATGCGCCGCAACTGAGTGAAACTGATGAAACATGGGCTGAAAGCTGCTTCCCGCGAGAGCCCCGAAAGAATGCTATGTGCCTCATAAATAAAAGACCGCCATCTCGGTGAGCAAAAGCTCCTTGAGATGGCGACCTTTTTATACGTGGGTAGGTTTGACGCTTACACAAAGAAAGTATGCAGACACAACATTTTGCTTTTATAGCTGTGCACAATGCAGAGATCCGCTTGCAAAAGCAAGTGTAGCAAATGATCTAACGCGATGTCGAGATCCGCCATATCGTCTTTTTGAAAAAATGACGTTGGAGGAGTCGTATGACATCTAAAAAGAAAAATACATTTGAAAGTAACGCTGTCCAGAATAGATTTACAGCATATCTAATTACGGCGATTCATCGAAAGAAAGTTGACTATTGGAAAAAGGCTGAGTACGTACGGGCGCATGAGTTAATGGTCGGTACTGACGAGATGTTTGAAGATGGAGAGGCAAGTTATGAGAATGTGATGAATATAGGTGAGGGAGTTCGATATGAGGTATTGGATGACGCACTGAAGCAACTTAGTGTGCGCGAACGATATGTCATTTTTGCTCGTGTAGTAGATATGCGAGGCTTTGCTGAAATCGGGACCAAACTTGGTCTTGGTTATCAGGGGGCTGCTGCAGTCTATTATAGGGCAATTCGGAAAATCAAGAAGTTTATTGTGGAGAGCGAAAAGGGGGGAGAAGTATCTCGGTGAAATTTGGGACACTCCTGCTTTTAGCACAGGAGGGGGATGAACAGGCAAAGGAAAAGATATTGAGACTCTATCGCCCGCTCCTTTTTAGAGAAGCAAAGATAAACGGGATTTTTGATGAGGATCTATATCAGGAGCTCTGCGTGACGCTGCTGCAGTGCATTTGTAGATTTGTGCCGTAATGGAAAGGGGCGCGTGTGAGATGCAAATACCGCGCCCCTTCCCTCTAGACGGCTATCAATATTGATGCCGAGTTGTCGACAAAACGCTAACTTTGCGGTATGATAAATATAGCCATTGGGCAACGGAATGTAGTAAATCCTGAAATGGAAATATAGATAGATGGAACGGGGGATGTGTACGACTGAGCAAAGAAAACGAAGAATATTCGAGATAAAAATGAAAATGAGAGAAACTATTGCAGAAGGTGAATAAACCGAGAATGTTAATGGTAAGAAGAATTGACCATGTTTAAAAGCAGTGATTCTATTTGGGAGGCATAAAGGTGAAATTAGAAGAGAAACTGATTTCTTTGCGAAAGGAAAAAGGCTTATCGCAAATGAAATTGGCGGAGATGATGAATGTATCTAGGCAGGCTATTTCGAGATGGGAGGTGGGAGCAGCAGTTCCGTCTACAGATAATTTAAAGTTTTTGGGGAACCTGTATGGCGTATCTTTAGAATATTTGCTTCATGACGATGCGCCAAAACCAAATCAAAATGAGATACCAGTGCAGAAGAAGGCGATAGTAGAACAGAAGAGTAGAAGGAAGACTGTGATTGTAGTCCTTGTGGCTGTCTTGGTAGTTGCAGTAATCGTTCTTAGCGTAATGCTATTAGTGGAGCAACCCAAAAAGCCAATATCCATGGGGGATATATCAGGGAACGAGGTAAATGTAACAGGTAAAAATGACTTCGATGTAAATTGGTGAATCCTTTCAAGAAGGGACGTCGATGTTTTTGACGACTTTTGTTGATGGGGAAAGGGGTAGATTTTATCAGCACTTCATGATTAATCTACATAAAAGTGCGATGCTATTATTAATTGCTCAGATGTAAACCACGTGAGGTTTGCATTTGAGACAGAATATCTTATCTTCAAGTATGAACGAGAGCATTTGAGAGAACACATATAAGCAATATGCAGAGAAATCGAAAGACAATATGACATTAACTGAGAACTGTTGACTTACTGAAAGGAGTACAAGCAAATGAAAACAAAGAGGTTTTTAAGTTTAGTTTTACTGTCGGCTGTCGTAGTCTCCTGCCTTGGGATTAGTACAGAAGCCGCGGAATACCAAGGCGAAGTGATAACTTGCGCAGTGGACGCGACAGGAAGTTTTAACATGGATGTTCCAGCTAATACAACAGTGAAAGCGAAGAGCAGTTTTCCGTTGGAAGTTGGAGAAGTGGTAACAATTAAGGCGACATATTCCCCGTTTTCTGCAAGCGTAGACTTTGGCCTAATTGCTCCGGATAACTTGTTTTATGGCCTAAATACAAAGAGTGGTAGTTTTGATGAAGCGATTGAGGTGACGCAAAGAGGAAACTATGTACTAGCAGTTAGAAATAACTCTTCTCAAACTATTCATGTGTCAGGGCACGTCAATTATTGATGCTGAATATCATATAATTAGAATTTAAATAGTACCGGTCCGGCAGATTAACATTCTACCGGACCGGTACTGCTCTTGTGAGAAATAGAGTTGTTAGAGTAGACGAAAAAATAGTAGTTACATTTGCTTGGCCCTAGGGGACTTGCCTGTGACTCATTTTCAGCTGAAGGTCATTGGTCACCCGACCGAAAACATGGACTTCTGCCATACAACTCCTTTCTGCCGCGAGGGCAATACTTATATATAAAAAAGTGCCAGTAAAGCGGCAGATACCCAATAAGGGTACAGTCGTCCTACTGACACTTGCGTACAAACCTGACAGCGTGCGCAGGTGGATCGCTCCACACACGGATCTAAGTCCATGCCCCGATAAGGGAAATTGCGCAAAACTCATTTACAGGGGCATTGTACCACAGGATATGGCTCGTGTCAAGCAAGAAACACAATATATAGTATTTATTCGCGGAACATTTTATAGATGTTGTGGATCGGCCTATTCCTTTACGAACAGGCCGATGGGACAGATGTGGGTAAAACCGGGGTTGGAGATGTACCAGCAGCCGGGCCCCTTCGGTTCCCAGCTCATTTCTATGGTGATCTCCCGCCATCCATCCGGAAAGAGCGCATGGAAGGTCTCGCCGGCGTGAATGCCGCGTCCATTGAGCAGCAGACGGGGGTGAGGATCGAAGTCCTCCGGGGCGGGCAGCTGGATTTGCCCTAATTTTTCCGTGTTCATAAGCAAGCTCCTTTTATTCTGCGTAGCCGGGACAGGGGTAATCGCTGAGATAGAACTGGAAGGATTCAGCGTGAGCGGTGTTGTGCCAGAGGGTCAACTCCATATAGGCGCCTACTTCGTCACAGCCGCCGAAAATGAGCTGGTGCCCATCGTGGCCTGCTGCGAGGAACCACATGCGCTATGCGGAGAGCCTTCGTGCTGAATGCGGCCAGCCACACTTTTCAGACAAAGTTACTGCATACCATTGGTCACCAGCAAGCTGATGGGAGAAACTGCGGCAATCTGGTAGCCTAAAAGATGAAAATGACTGTCAAGAAAGTAGAATACATGACACTGTCCAAAGTTCTTTGCAAAAGTCATCGTGCTTTCCCTTTTCATTTAGTAAATACGGAGCGGAGTGCTGTTTTTTTGCGGAAATTATAGAGAGACGAGGCTTTCCTGCACTGAATCAAACTGATTTATTTATATGTTGTAATCTACTTACCATTAATTCACAATAAATAGCCGGAGAGATGCTCTCCGGCTATTTATTGTGAATTGTCGTTTTTTACTTTTGACCGCATCTGGCCCAATTTTGAACTATGTCAGTCAACTTAAATTGGTCAGAAATAAGGAAACAAAATCCTCGAACCTTTTCCGGTTTTGATTAGTCAAGCTCAAAAACGTCGTTCCTATCTACGATGTTCTCATTATGGTAGCTGTATTTTTCCTTCTCTAAATTCTCCTGAAGGTCATCTGGAATATTTCCGACTCCGTTGATGAATTTCCACTGTCCATCAATCCGCGCCACAAAATTGTAGACCTCGCTCCAGACATCGCCTCTTAACATGACTGTCTGCGTTGTTTTCATCTTGATTGTAAGCGCGTACAGATTGTCATTCACTTTTTCTATATGCTCAATTTGATATGAGATTAACTGATCTTCCACTGAGAGATACGCCTGTCTCACGAATTCATCTTCAAAATGAGCATATTCTACAGAATAGGAGTTTCCCTTAGCATATGCTTCCATGTAAGCATCGACGATATCGGACGCTTCCTTTGGGAGAACGGCACCAGCCGTTGATTGCCGTGCTTTCAGAAATCCGACTGCACTTGCAACCAACAACAGGGTAATGACCACCATAATGGCCGCTGTTTTTTTCCTCATGACTTTCCTTTCTTAATACTGCAATGAACACGGATACGATTTTTGTGATTAGTTCGAAGAAACAGAGAAGCTCAAAGTTCCAGAAACTTTTCCTGCTCCATTATAATTTGTAATATGACCATAGTAGGTGTTCATATTGTGAAAGTTAAGATAGCCCCCGGCCAACTTTGGGATAAACGCAGATTCGCTCACACCAGAACGGAAATATTGAGGAACTACGGAATAAAAAGTATCTTCACTTACTACATAATAGCATGCGCCTACTTTTACGTTATATCCCAATGTGTGAGTCACGGTACCTTTAATTAACAGGCCTTCGCTTTTAAATCCGTCAAATGCGCCTCCAGTAAAGTTCTTGCCCTGAGAATTGTATGTGGTCAACAACCCTGAAACGCCTTTTGCCGTCATGGAAAAAGGCAGTCCAGAGCTACTAGCCGCTTGCGTAGCGGAGACAGCCGCCATATCTTCGGACTCCGATTCTGCCAATGTACCAATCGGCTCTCCTAAATTAAGAGTGGGTTCTTCCTTACAAAAAGCGAGGGAGTTAATAGTAGCGCCCGCTACCATTAACAATGCGAGTGCAAGCGATAAGAATTTCTTTTTCATTTTGGTTTCTCCTTCTCTTTTATTATAGTCTCACGGTTTTTAACTGCACCTATATCTTATCCCGTCCCCGTCATTGAATAAACCGCATGCGCTTTACATTGATGCAATTTTCAGTTGCTTTTTCTGCTATTCCGGATCGAAGAACAACTCCATGGATAAAATAGCCCTGAATTTATCATAAAGCGGTTAGTATAATTCAAGAGAACTCCTGTTATAGGCAAGCTGTCACGCTACAACGATCTTCTTAAATAATCAGGTTGGCTACCCCCCCTTGTGGCCTTGGAAAGGGGGTGTCTTCATAAACGCATACTAGAAAATGCAAACATTATCTCTACATCCCACATAGACAGATGCTGCTAAATTCAAAAGTAGAAATATACCAGCAGTCAGAGAGAACCAAATAATCACGAACTTATAATAATAGCGACGGTAGCGGTGCTTGACAATGACAGGCTGAGCTTCGCTTTTCTGGATAGTCTCTTTAAGATAGTGATATCAGGCGCGTCTGAGCAAGTGGTCTACAATACGGGAATTGCCACGGTATGACAGCTACCTCGGTGTGGGCTGGACGCATGGTAATTCTCTTGTGCGCGTGCGTAAGGGAAATGCAGCGCATTCCACTAACCAGTGAGAATCTATTCTGGATCCTCTTGGCAGTCTTGGAACATTGCTTCAACTTGGTACTTATTACCAAGCTCCTCCAGTCCCAGCAGCGCGCCACGGGGTATCCTCGCTTCCGGCAACTCGGCCCCGGGAGGGCTTTGAAGATAGACGCGGTAACTGCTGCCAATCAGAAATCTTTGGCGCCGATCCAGCAGGAGGTCATGCGCAGTGCCGGAATCATCCATCAGCCGGATACGCTGGTGACCTCCCAGGGGCGCCCGCCTGATGGCGACACACACGCCCTCCACCGTTTCATAGTCCCCCTGACGAATCGCTCGAAACAGCAGAATACATCGCACACCTATACAGAACGCCAATAAAGCGCTGAGCGTCAGAAGCGTTGGGTCGTGCAGGGCAATGCGGCCTGCCAGCCCTATCAGGAAAATGACCGGCCCTGCGGCGGCGGATAAGAGCCACCGCCGCAGGATCGGAGCAGGCCAGTTTTCAAACCCGCTCATGCACAGGCCCTCTCAAAGATGACCTGCTTGCGAAGATAGAGATTGGCAACCGCCGCTGTCACAGACTGACAAGCTGCAGCAGTCCGCATTTCCGATACGATGTTGTCGCTGGTCGTCTCCTGATCTCCATACAGCAGCGCAAGCGTCTGCTGACTGCCGACGGTAGCCGAAATATCGCGTTCCGCGCATCGAATCAGTTCCGCCGTGGAAAGCGGCGCGCAGCGGCTGAGGGCCATAATGTGCCGTTCCGGCTCTGTGCGCCGATCCCGTCGAAAGAGCGCTGAAGCCGACCCAGGAGCCGTTCCGCTGCACAGCAGTTTTAGAAAGGTCACCACCTTCAGGGGAAAGCTGCCTGAGATGGGAACAACATAAAGCCCGCCGAGAAGGTCATAAAGCGCGTCAAAATCCGTCGTGCCGCTGCCCTTGGCAACAAGCCCCCGTGTTACGAGCCGGTCAAGGCAGTCTGAAAAGCTGCGTCGAGGGAAAAGCTCCATTCCATTGGAGAGCTGTTCATAGAAGTCCTCTGCACGCTGCCGGTCTGTCAGACGCCAACACAGCGCAGTCCAAAGTGTCATCTCCTGCGGATCCATTCCGAACTCACGGTGATCCATGAGAATGACCGGATAACGCCGGCCCTCGCCATCGTTTCGGCAGCGGAAATGTCCCAATGCCGTATAAAGTGTTTTTTCTGCCATACGAACTCCTCCTTATGCGCTCTTGATATCCTGTTCCGTGCAGGCGGTATAGAACTCCCGCACGATCCGCTCCCGGCGCAGCTTTTCCGCCGCCCGTGAGATGCAGGCTCCAATGTAGTTTGGTTTCTTTTGATATAGCTTGGCGATATCCGCGCAGCTGTAGCCTCTGACCCGCAGCTCCATCGCTTCGATCCCAAGCCGGGCGGTGCCGTGGTAGCGGTTCCTGAAATGGGAGAGCAGGGCGTCGGAGGAAACATCAGAGCAATACGCAACTGACATGAGCTTTAAGTGATTCTGAATGGACTAAGATGGCAAATACGCGCTATCAATTTGACATGCCCGTAATGTTTTTGCGGGAGCGCGTTTACGCGCGCGAATCACCCATTGGCGATTGGTTCGCTCAAATGAAGGCAAAAAGCAGAAACAAATGGGTCGTAGCAGGAGGCGGAAGCCGCTTTTTCGGAAGTGGATTTCGTTTATTTCTGCGTGTGGTTTCGTGTGAATCGGCAGTTGTGCGAAAAAAACTGCCATTTCCGGATGCTTTCAAAGTGGCCGTTGCAGCCGCGGAAACCGGATTGCCCTTCTACCGTGGGCGTTCGGGTTGCCTTCATCCGAAAACATTCTGCTTCGTCCAGATCCCGCCAAATTTTCAACGCTTTGCCCGCCAAGATAGGCTGGGGATTGAGCGAGCCGTATCTGGAAATTTGCTCTTTGATCGAAGAGAAAAGGCTAAAAAATGCTGCTTGAAGCCGGAATATTGGCCTGGAGTGATGATGTTGATGATATTGATGGCGATCATGGCACAGACGGAGCGAGAGGTGTTGATTTTCGCACGCTCCTCGATGTTCTGGGTCAGGGGTGCCGCAGAGCGTACCATAAGGGATGTTCACGCAAGTATAGCCCAGAACCAGTACACAGTAAGTAATGTACATATACAGGCTCTTAGCACTGTCTGACCATGTGGGGTGCGCCCAGAACGTCAGCACGAGCACCACAGCAGTTGCCGGTGCGCCGAACAGCAGCCATGGACGGTAGCGTCCCCAGCGGGAACGGGTGCGGTCGCTCAGCGAACCGATCACGGGGTCATTGATGGCATCCCAGAAGCGGGAGACCAGCATCAGGAGGGACACTGCCGCCATGCTGATGCCGCAGACATCGGTGTAAAAAATCATCAAGAAGTTGCCAACGAACATCCAGCTGAAGTTGCAGCCCACATCGCCCATGCCGTAAGCGATTTTACTGATCAGAGGGACTTTGATGTTCGTATCCTGCTGTTTCGGCTCTGCTGTGTAACTCATACGACGCGCTCCTTTCTCCTCTTGACGCGATGCTTATAATTTCTGGCAGATCTCTATTCTCTCTTTATTCGGGCCTTCGACCATGAAAAAGCGAACACCGTTTTCCCAGAACGGCAGTGACTGGATGCTGGAATGCAGCAGGTGCATCCCTGCCTCTTTGTGGAGAAATTTACGGAAAAGGCGCCCATCGGATTTTTCATCTTCCTGGCCGGAGCGATGATGGTCTATGTTTTGATCATTGCTTGTGTCCTGTACCGTGAGTGGCCGTTTGAAATTCTAATCCGGTTGATAGTTTGAAATCAGAGTAACGATAGTAGGAAAAGCAGATAAACACGATAGATATGAGAAACTGAATATTGCCATACGCTCATTGTTCAAAAAAGGACGTCATAATGTAATGAAGATCATCTCGCGAAAGTGTGGGGCTGTCTGTTGCGTTGGTCATGATTGCGAAGATTCATTTTGAACAATCTTACGATACCTTCTATCCGGATGCGGACCGGATTTACCGGATTCATGAGAATTATAGTACGGGAAAGAGGCACTATTATCAGGTGCGTGAGCAATACGTAACTGAAACGAAGCGCCTGA
>VOFJ01003141.1_pt1 | contig 18479 bp, 37 predicted proteins | sample 5384081 | NCBI WGS metagenome assembly VOFJ01 (sample SAMN12384729, study PRJNA508395) | human gut metagenome | isolation source: healthy gut I | host: Homo sapiens
TTTTTTTTTTTTTTTTTTTTTTTTTTTTTTTTTTTTTTTTTCACATGTGCATTGGCTGTACTTTTGATCGGAAGAGACACCACTTTAACAAAGAACCGAGCTTTTTCCCGATCTTTTGAGACGACCGATGAAAGAATTGGTTATCGTCATAAATATAAAGCAGAAGATCACGGCTGGAAATATCTGGAGAAAGAAAAATGCACTGATCCGGGAAGACATTCTGGATGAGTACAGCAAAGCGGCTGCGGAGGCGAAACAGGGAAAAAAGGAAAATTTCTGGCATTTTTATGCCATCGATCTGGCCGGCCGGGCAATTGGCGTGGAGCATCTGGAACGATATGATTACATCGGAAGCGTTCTGTACAGGGAAAGAATGGATCGGGAAATGGCGGAACGCCGGAAAAAAACGCGAGAAGGAGAAACTGACGGAGAACGAATTTAACTGGAAGCCGATGCATGTGAACAATATTCCGGACAATTCTGAGATGGGCGTTTACGCACTGTTGATGAGAAGGAATGACGGAAAAATCAAGGGTGTAAAATACTCGATTCTGTATCAGTACGAGGAGCACAGCCCGATGCTGATATACAGTGATGCAAAGGTGGAAGCCTATATTCTTTTTCTACGCGGATTACGATGATATCATCGGTCCGTGGGATTATCATTCTGTCAGCAGACAGGAATGTGCAGAGCTTTACGGAAAAGAAAATCATTTTCCGCCGGAATTGGCATATTATGACTGGATTACGTTTTCAGATGGTGATATTCATAACTTCGGCAGATTTCTCCGCACATTCCAAAGTCTGGAAGAAGCTAAAGCATATGCGATGTATTATGCGAATGTGAACAGCGGCGGAATCAACAAGAAAACAATTCTGAAACAGGAGGAGGAATCAGAATCGAAGATCATGTGAACCGTATTGCACATTACGAAGCATATCAGATGTATCGAAAATATTATAAAGAAATTCTGGATGCTATCAGCGAAGAAAACTGTTTCCCCGGATTCCTGCAGCGGAGGCGGTGTATATCTGCGGGAGGCAATTTTAAAGAAAGTGCCGGAGATCACAGAAGAACAGCTCAGGATGATCTGGAGAGAACTTCCATTTGTGATTGAGAAGAGAACGCAGGACTGGATTGAACGGGAAAAAGCAGTTCAGTGAAAAAATTATATCCGAAAGGCCAAAAAAGCGGAAACCCGGGGAAAACGAAAAGAACCGCAGATCAGATCGGGAAATAAAGGAGAGGTGCAATATGGGTATTTTAGAATTTCTGGAATGTTTTGATCCACTGACGGAAATCTGCGTTGAAGATGCCACGGAAGTCGTGTTTGAAGGAAGGGCAGAAGATTTTCCTGAAGAAAAGGATAAGGCCTATATCATCGTTCCGTCTCGCACAAACAACAGAGATGGCGTGATTAGGCTGTTTGTTTCGAAACAGGAATATTTGGAGAAAAAGTGCGGGCAAAATAAAATATATGTACTGGATGCACTTTTGGCTATTCTGTATTCTGTATGAGAAAAAATTCTGAAGCAAAACAGGTATTTCTTACCATGGTGGAAAAAGCGGAGGACTATAATGAAATACTGCAGAAGTGGGGAAAAAGCTCCTGAGAAAGAAAAAAGAGCCGCTTGAACGGGAAAAACAGGGGAGATGGAAAGCTTTTCTGGAGGAAAAAAGAGCATCTTCTTCGGGAAATGAAACAAATAGAACCACTTTGGGATATTTTCGGGTCAGTGGATCGGATACAGCCAGGAAGAGCTGGAGTATTTTGCAGAGTATCTGGTAAGAAGAAAGAACATGCTTCTGGAAAGAAAACACACGCTGGAAGCACAAAGCTGGGCACAATGCCATGAAGATGAACTTTGCCAGATCATGAAAGCGGACTACCCAAATGAGGGGATTGCAGCGTTGGCACTGGAAAAGCAGTATGGACTGGATGAACAGCAGGCCAGAATGATTTTCGATTTGAGATTTCGATTCATGTTTGGAACAGCCAGAGAATCTGGTAGAACGAGACAATATGGTAATTGGACGTATGCTTGAAATTTTTCTGAAAGATGAGGGAGGGGCAGAAGGATGATTTTCCTGGCGGGATCTGCGGCGAGCGGAAAAACGAAAAAAGCGGTTGCATATGGCTGGAAAGAGCGAAAAACCAGCGAGGATGGAGTTCTCCTTTTTTCACTGCAGCATGAAAAAGAAGGAGATGTGGAAGATTCTGCAGAGCATGTACGGGCAGGAGGAGCTTTCAAGATAGAAATTGATGATACACCAGCGATGATGGTGGAGAGAATGGCAGAAATCATAGCGCAGAAAGCAGAGAATGGAGCAATTTCTGTTTTTGTGATTGATGAAGTGCCGATGATGACAAGCAGAAAAAATTTTGCCGACAGAAAAGAAGAGCTGCGGTATATGATTGGCTTGCTGGGAAACTGCGAGAAAAAAGAACATGTTGTGATTGTAGCCGTTATTCCAGTGTCGAAATACTGTACAGAAATGCAGAGAGAAGAAAAAAGAAGTAAGTACCTGTTATGGAGAAATAGAAAAACCAGAAAAATTGTCTGGTTTTCGTATAGACAAGAACCTGTCCACATATGGGATACGGCAGGTGGTAAGATAGCAGGTAGAAAGAGACAACAGAAGGATTACCAGTAAAAGCTCCAAGGGAGGTAGCAGCGAATGATTCTTTACAAATACACAGCAGACTGTTCAAAACTGAATCTGGAACAGGAGGATTCAACGAAGGAAGGATATGAGCGTCTCTATTCCAGAGGGAGTGATGCTGCGGAATGGAACAGCAAGTTTTACACTGCCTACCGTACAGAAAAAAGAAGTTTTTCATTATGATCAGTGATATTCTGAATGGTCAGATGACGATTGTGGCTGCACTTGAGATGGAAGTGGTTCCCCGGGTATGTGTGGATTGTATTCAGAAGATACTGCCGGAAATTGAGTTGTTTTGCGTATGAGGAGATCACAAATGATGCGTTTAAAAAAAAAGAACTGGTTCGGGCAGAACGGAATAACTGGACGGAGTGTTACAGCGGGTCGCTGAAGGAAAAATTAAAACTTGCGATAGAACCAGAACATCACAGTTTTTTTGAACCTGTTGCGTATCAGGTAAGTGAACGGATTTATACCGCTCAAAATATGACCAGACAAAAGCAGGCGGAGCAGATGCAGGAAATTATGGCATCGGAAAGCTTCTATGACGAAATGGAGCGGATTTACGCCCCGGAAAATGAAAAACGTTTTGTTGGGCATCCGGTTCATTATCTGATCACAGCCGGTGACAAAGCGGCTGCGGATGATATGATAGATCTTCTGATTCCGGCACTGCTGGAGAATCAACGATTGCTGAGCGGCAGAGTTTACGATGTGCAGAAGATGACATACAAGGCAGAGCGGGAAGATAATTTTGACAATATTTTCTCCAGTGCTAGAGGCGGAACAGTGATTCTGAATCTGGAAGGTGAAAAAGAGTACAGGAATGTATGCCACCGGCAATTATGATCTGGCGAAAACACTTGGGAAGAAACTGAATGAGTATGGAAATTCTACATTGTTTATCTTTGTGGACATTTCCGGAAGCCGCAGCGTATCGGATGAGACGATAGCGGAAATTCTTTCCAACGCGGATCTGATTCAGATTCAGGAAGGCCAGGGAGATCTGGAACGGGCGACGGGCTATTTGAAACGTCTGGCGGATAAGACAGAGTATCACGACTACACGATAGAAGAGCTGACGCGGTATCTTCCGAAAGAAAAGAAATTGTATTCTGTATCGGATATCTTTTTCTGCCTACAACAGATGGTACGGAAGCGGATTAAAAACGCATATTTACAAGGCCTACAAACAAAAAGACCTCGTCAAAATTCAACTGAAAAAGAAAGACAGACAAGCCGTATGTGGAGCTGCAGAAAATGGTAGGCCTGTCGGATGTAAAGAAAGTGACAGATGAGATTCTGGCGGCGGCCAAAATGCAGAAAATGCGGAAACAGATTGGGGCTTCCGGTGGGTTCAGTCATCCATGCATATGCTGTTTTCCGGAAATCCAGGGACAGCAAAAAAGACAACCGAGGCGCGTCTGCTATCCCAGGTCTTGAAGGAAGAGGAAGTGCTGAAATATGGCCACATTGTAGAGTGCGGCAGACAGGATCTGGTCGGAAAATATGTCGGCTGGACGGCACAGATTGTTGAGAGTAAATTTCAGGCGGCGCGTGGCGGCATTCTGTTTATCGATGAGGCGTATTCTCTTGTAGAAGAAGACAACCGCACGTATGGCGCCGAGGCGATCAATACCATTGTGCAGGAGATGGAGAATTACCGGGATGAGGTCATTGTCATTTTTGCAGGATATCCGGAGAAGATGAAGGAGTTTCTGGAGCAGAATGAAGGTCTTGCAAGCCGCATTGCCTTTCACCTGAATTTCCCGGATTACTCACCGGTAGAACTGACGCAGATTCTGGATCTGATGCTGGAAAAATCGGAATACCGGATGGACGAAAGAACAAGGAAAAAAAATGCTTTTCCATCTGCGCCGATGCCTGTCGGGAAGAAAATTACGGCAATGGACGGTTTGTCAGAAACCTGCTGGACCACGCTATCATGCGCCAGGCAGACCGCCTCATTCGGGAACATCAGAATGGTACGCTGGAAAAAAAGAGGAGGCCTGTCTTCTGACGGCGGACGATTTCGAGATGATCGGACTGAAAAAAGAAACCGCAGAGTCGGCAGATCGGATTCTGTGCCGGGCGAACAGCATAAAAAATCAGCAAAAAAAATTAAACCAGCGGTTAAGTGCAGAAAACGAAAGCATGTGATACAGTATATGCATGAAGATTGCGGAAGTGCAAAGCACGTGGCAATCTGGTATCAAAGGGGTCAAAAAAACCTTTTGACCCCAACATCTATACATAACAAAACACGGATATTTATAAAAAGACCAGAAAGGGGGAATGAACACATGAAGTTAAGCGAGCTGTTGAATGTGTTGAAAACACAAGCGGGCAGAAACTGTGGAAGAGATGGATATGAGACGAGAAGAAATCGCAGCACTGATTCCGGCCGTACGAACCATGTTCGGCTATGATCAGAAGAACAGTGCACATCAGTATGACTTATGGATGCATTCCCTCCATGTGGTCTGCAATCTTCCGCGGAGGATGGAAAATGATATGGTCTATCTGGCGGCGCTGCTGCACGATATCGGAAAGCCTGAAGCTCAGTGCAGGGGAAAACGCGAGGGTGATCCGGACATGCATTACTACGGTCATCCCGAAAAAAGCATGGAAATCGTGCGCGATATCGTGATCCCGGAGCTGGACCGGCAGGGGTATGTGATTCCGTGTTTCGATGTACAGGAGCTCCTGTATTATGTGAAGTATCATGATGACCACGTCAGTGTGAAATTAAAAGCACGTCAGACGCCATACGAAAATGGCCAGCTTTGCAATGTTTCAAAACCTGATGCTGCTACAGCTGGCAGATGCCAAAGCACATATCCAGATATCCCTGTTATCGCCGAACGGGCAGAAATCTGCGGACGGCTTGCCGGGGAGGAAGGCAGACTTCTCTATCAGAAAATTCTGGATGGGGAGTAGGCTGATGAGCCGAAGCTGTAAAAAACGCCCGTCAGCAAAGGCCGATGCAAAAATTTCCGTTGGGCAAAGCGCGCGGCAAATAAGAGGGTTCGACGGGCGAAAACACTGTGGGGAAAATCAAAAGCATTTCGAAAAATTTCTGAGACATGGGATATCTGCGACTGGAAATTTTACGGTGAGAGATCCTGGAATCCGAATCGGGAAAAAAAAATCACTGGGAAAAATGCTATTACAGAAAATGATCTGGAAAAGATGCATGAAACCATGGATGAATTATGAACCAAGATCCCGAAAGGAAATCCTGAGCTGGGGACAGAAACAGAAACACTAAAATAACAGAATAAGGCGGTAGTTTAACGGGCAAAACCTGTGCAGAAAAAATGTTTCATGTTTGTGGAACACACAGCAACTTTTTAGGAGAATAGGGAGGCACAGAATGCAGGTTCAAGTCCTGCCCGCCTTACGCGAGTGAGGTAGCTTAAAAAGAAAGAGCGCGAAAAAACGGTCATGTGCGTGACCGTAACGGCAAACTTTTTTCCAGTGGTAATGGCGAAGATGCCGGTTCAAATCCGGCCCTCACTCAGAAAAAAAAACAGAAGAGAAAACGAGAAAGAATGGAGTCCACAGATCCAGAAAAGGATGTCTGGAGAAAACAGTGGAACAAAGGAAAGGAGCGGCAGCGATGGATTTTGCAGAATGGATACGGGAGCAGGCGACAAAAACTTATACAGAAAATGGAGCAGCAGCACGGAACACAACCGGCGATGCGCGGCTGGATCTGTTTGCGACAATTGATCCCTGCGCAGAGCGGATCCGGAAAGAATTGAGCTTCTGTTTGCGGAAGCATATCAGGCAGACCCGCTGTTCGCGTTGAAAATCCTGTTTTATGTGCGTGATATCCGAGAAGGTCTCGGCGAGAGACGTGTCTTTTCGGATTCTACTACAGTATCTTGCCGAGTACCATCCGCAGGCAGTTATTGCCAACCTTGACCTGATTGGTGTTTTCGGCCGTTTTGACGACTGGTACTGCCTGATCGGAACTGGCGTTGAGGACGAGATGTGGAGTGCCATGAAGCAGCAGCTGGAAGCAGATCTGAAAACTTCCAGGAGGGAAAAAGCGTTTCCCCTGCTTGCTAAATGGATCAAAACGGCAGACTCTAAAAATACGGAGACGAGAAAACTCGGCATTCTGACGGCGCAGAAACTCGGCTATCCGGTTTACAACTTCAAAAGAATCGTCCGTTCCCTGCGGAAATATATCGGCGTGCTGGAAGTGAAAAATGTCAGAAAGAAAGTGGGAGGAGATCGTTTACCCGGAGGTCTCCGGAAGAGCCATGATGATTTACAGGAACGCATTTCGAAAACATGATGAAAAGCGTTTTAACCAGTATCTGGCGAAGGCAAACTGGATGGAAAAAGAAAAGATTCATGCGGAGACGCTGTACCCGTACGATCTCGTGGAAAAAGTTCTGTATGGACGTCAATGGAATCAGGTATTGGAGGCGCAGTGGAGGCAGCTGCCGGATTATGTGGCGCAGGAAACGAATGCAATTGTCATTGCAGATGTTTCCGGTTCCATGAGTGGAAGACCCTTGGCGACATCCATTGGTCTTGCTATTTACTTTGCAGAGCGGAACCGGGGCGCTTACCACAATCTTTTCATGACGTTCAGCCAGAAGCCGGAATTTGTTTCTCTGAGAGGGGAAACCCTGCTGCAGAAAATCAAATACGTCGAGCGTACGGAATGGGGGATGAATACTAATCTTCAGGCTGCATTTGAGCGGGTTCTGGAAACAGCGATGGATCACGATGTACCGCCGGAAGAAATGCCGAAAGCGCTGATCGTTGTATCTGACATGGAGATCGACAGATGTGGAGACCGCAATTGGATGTTTTATGATCATATGAAAGAAAAGTACGAGTATTGCGGCTACCAATTACCGAATATTATTTTCTGGAATGTAGACAGCCGAAACGATATCTTCCATGCCGACAGTCGGAGAAAAAGGTGTCCAGCTATACAGCGGCCAGTCGGTTACGACATTCCAGAATCTCCTGAACAATATTGACAGCACGCCGGTTAAATCGATGGAAAAAGTGATTGAGAGCGAGCGGTACGCATGCGTCAGAATTGGAAATGCGGCATAAAAATGTTAAAGTTAGCAGTATGGATAGAAAGCTTTCAAAAGATGTAAGGCTGATATTGAAAAATAGAATGCAGAAGAATAAAGGAAAAAGAGGACACTATGGCATCAAGCATGATTCACTTGGCAATTGTACAGGAGATGAGAAAGAAAGTCTCGTTTCGAGATATCAACCGCCTGTTCCTTGGGGGGTGATTCTGCCGGATGGGGCGGTGGCGGAAATAGCCATTTAAAGAAGAAAATCTGCGAAAATACCAGATACACATACGATCTCGAATTTTTCCGCGACAGATACGGGAAATACATGGAGAAGGATGATTTATATCTCGGCTATTATCTTCATCTGATCCAGGATATGCTATATCGGAGATTTATGTATGGGGAGCATGGCTGGAATTCGAGCGTTCCTGGAAACGTAGAAAAACTGCATCGGGACTACGAGATATTAAATGAATATGTTTCGAAAAAAAATATGGCCTTTCCCAGGAAATGATCCAGGAGCTGGATCTTACAGAAGAGCCATTGGCACAGCTTGCTGAATTTGATGTGAAAGGTCTTATAAAAGAAGTACGCAGGGAATTCACCCAGAGAAAAAGAAGAGAAACTTTTCATCCTTACCAGACAAATGGCCGACGAGTACATCGTACGCGCGACGGAATTCTGCGTGGAAGAGCTAAAGGCACTGTCCAAAGGGAAATCAGGTCTGGACAGTACTGTGTGGAGCTGGGAAAAACCAGAAACCATATCACATGAAAAATTAAAACCAGAAGTTAAATGCAAAAAATCGAAAATATGTAATATAGTATATACAGAACAAAGCACGGACATTCACAAGAAAAGAACAGAGACGTGCAGAAAGGGGAACCGGAGAAATGAATTACTACATCAGCGATCTGCACTTACTGCATAAAAACTGCATCGGCTTCGACGAGCGTCCCTTCGCGGATCTGGAGGAGATGCATGAGACAATTCTTGCAAACTGGAATCGGAAAGTAACGAACAGCGACACCGTTTACATCCTCGGGGATGCCACCTTATATGGAAAGAAAGAGGATGCTATTGCACTGGTTGCAAGAATGAAGGGGAAAAAAGGTTCTGGTAAGAGGAAATCATGATCACATCGATGATTACCGGTATCAGCAGCTATACGAAGAGATCTGCGATTACAAGGAAATTCAGGACGGAATCGACGGAAAACAGTATCATCTGGTTCTCTTTCATTATCCGATTTTCAGCTGGAAAAAATATGGGACATGGAACCATCCTTTATATGGCCATACACACGACAGCATGGAGGATACGTATTATCAGGAGTGCCTGAGAAAAATGGCGGAGGAGGAATGCAGCAGACACATTTATGAGTGCAGACCGCAGGCATACAATGTGGGATGCATGAAGCCATGGATGAATTATGAACCAAGATCCCTGAAGGAAATCCTGAGCTTTAGAGAGAAGGATGAGGCAGGAAAATAGCATCTCCACCGATGATATAAAGCAAGTCAGAGTGGAACAGCATTTGATACACATCAGGATCCATAAAAAATGTGGCTGAAAATAAGGCGGTAGTTTAACCGAATCAAGTAAGTCCCCTGCTTCCATTGCGAAAAGCAATAAGCAGTGGGTGGGGACTTGCTTGTATCAGGAGGAGTGGTATAAACCTCTTCCTGATAAGCTGCGAAGCAGCTATTCGGTTATGAGCAAGTAGCGAAGCGGATTGCGAATATCCGCTTTGACCGGGCAAAACCTGTGCAGAAAAATGTTTCATGTTTGTGGAACGTACAGCAAATTTTTCGTAGAGGATAAGGCACAGAATGCAGGTTCAAGTCCTGCCCGCCTTATGCGATTGAGATAGCTCAAAAGAAAGGAGCGGCAGCGATGGAACAGATCATCGAAAGCGAGCGGTACGCGTGTGTCAGAACAGGGGGATGTGGAAGAAAAGATGTAAAGTTGTGATTGGAAAACAGGATGTAGGGGAATAAAAGAAGAAAAACGGACGCTGTGTTTCAAAGATGAAGCAGTGTCCGTTTTTTACTATATGATATTTAAGATACCGGGAGTGCAAAGCACGTAGCAATCTGGTATCAAAGGGGTCAAAAAAGCCCTTTGCCCCCAACATCTATTTAAGAAAAGTTGACAGTTGAAAAATTATGCGAAATACTCTCCCGCCAGTTCCTTAAACGCCGGCAGTGCCCGCTCGATCTGTGCGGTAGTAACGCAGTAAGCGATCCGAACAAATCCCGGTGCGCCGAAATCGTCGCCTGGTACCAGAAGAAGTTCGTACTTTTTCGCTTTCTCACAGAATGCATACGCGTCCGGTTCCGGAGTTTTCATGAAGAGATAGAAAGCGCCGTCCGGGTGAACGCAGGTGAAGCCGTAGGCGGTTAATGAATCATACAGCAGATCGCGGTTTTTTCTTGTAGACCGAAAGATCCGAAACCTGTCCTGCGCATTTGGCGATGACGTGTTGGATCAGGCTTGGTGCGCAGACGAAGCCGAGGGCGCGTCCGGCACCGCAGACGGCTGCGTAGATGGTTCTTGCATCATCGACCTCATCCGGAACGAGAACGTAGCCGATACGCTCGCCCGGCAGGGAGAGGGATTTGCTGTAGGAGTAGCAGACCAGCGTGGTTTTGTAATATTTTGTCAGATACGGAACTTCCACGTCTCCGTAGACAAGCTCGCGGTACGGTTCATCAACGATCAGATAAATCGGATGACCGTATTCGGCAGATTTTGTTTCCAGAAAAGCAGCGAGCTTCTGAATGTTTTCTTCGGTGTAGACAACGCCGGACGGATTGTTCGGGGAATTGACGAAAACACCTTTGGTGTGCGCTGTGACAGCGGCCGAGAGGCGGTCAAAGTCGATCTGGAACGTGGAAGAATCAGCCGGCGTTTCGATCATGGCTGCGCCTGCAGATTCGATGAAAAACACGGTATTCCGGAAAGTACGGGGTAAATACGATATACTCGTCGCCCGGAACGGTTAAAGCGCCAAGGACGATGCGGAGCGAAGCGGCTGCACCGCAGGTCATATAGAAGTTGTCAGCGTGGAACGTGGTACCAAAGCGTTTGTTCAGGTCGGCTGCAACGGCGGCGCGGGTATCGGCATCGCCGTGCGCGGAGGTGTAGCCGAAGAGATAGTAATCGTCTTTGGAATCGAGCAGCTCCTTGATGGTCTCATGAACGGAGGCCGGAGCCGGCACGTTTGGGTTTCCGATACTGAAATCAAAGACGTTTTCTGTGCCGATCTCGGCAGCGCGCTTTTTTACTGTATTCGAAAATCTCGCGGATTACCGATTTTTTTGTGCCGAGAGTTACCATTTTTTTCTGAAATCATGTGTCAATCCTCCTGAAGTAAATTGTTTGCCGCTGTTTTAAATGAACTGTAAATATTATTCTTTTTTTCTGCTTTTTCCTTATTTTAGCAGACAAAGACTGAATTGTAAATGCAGCATTTTTCGGTCTCATGCTCCCGCAGGCTGAAAAGATGGCGGAGGCACACCACGAGTGATACCAGCAGACTGCCGAGCCGCACGGACGGAAGAAAGCGGGAAATTTGTACGGCAACGGCAAACCCGGAGAACGAAATGATCGAGCGCAGACTGTGTGGCTGGATAATGAGAATCAGCGAAAACGTCAGATAAAACGCCGCCAGAAGAAGCGCCGGCCGCAGATCCGGCAGGAGGCCTAGCAGCACGCCGAACGAGACAGAGATCGCCTTTCCGCCTTTCGCAGGCTGCAGAAACGGCCATGCGTGTCCGGCCACCGGGGCGAGCAGAATCAGGGCGAAAATCCAGGAACTCATCGAAACAGCGGAACTGTGCGCCGCCAGAAACACTGGCAGAAATCCCTTCCCGATATCGCACAGGACGCAGAGCAGTCCAATCCGCGGTCCGGCCACTGAAAAGGCGTTGAAGGCACCGGGATTCTGATCTTCATTCACAGTTCGGACATCCACGTGGCAGAAGTATTTTGGAATCAGGTACGAGTACAGTACGCTGCCCGAGAGATACCCGAAAAAACTATAAAACAGATAAGCAGTAAGCATCATAAGCAGTTACTCCGAAACTAATTTTTCCAAAAGGTGTGTAATTGCCGTTCCCGCCTGCGGATGGCTGTTTTTTTCGCTGGGCATCGCGCATCGCAATCTGACGTGCATCATCGTGGGCAAGCGAAATACCGGCCTCTGCCAGCTCTTTCTGATGTGCGCCGGTCACGGACATTCCGCGTGAGACAAAAAAAAGCACGGTTTTTGTGTTTCGCAACCCGGAATCGGATCAGTGTGGACGAGCGGAACGCGCCGCACAGCGGCCCGGTACTGCTTAAGCCCCCGGGCTTTGTAAACAGCACATCGGCAGCGGCCATATATTCCGCAACGTGGCGTGTAAAAACCGATGATATGTACATTTGGGTTCTTATGGAACTGCAGCCGGAGCGAACGCATCCGTTTTTTTATTATTTCCGCAGATGATCACAGCCTGTTCGCCGTTTTCCAGCCGGGAAACGAGTTCATGTGCGAGCAGATGCACTTTGCCGAATCCCATACTGCCGCTCATGACGAGAAACAGCGGAGCATTCTCGGGAAGATCGAGATGGCGGCGCACATCCTCTTTGGATGCAGGGCGCGCAAATGCGGGCCGCACCGGGAATACCGAGAGGAAGCAGTTTTTCTTCCGGGATGCCGCAGGATGCAAACTCCGGGATCAGATCCTTGTGCGGAACCACATAGTAATCGCAGTTCGTCTCTTCCCAGAACGGAATGCACGCGTAATCGGTGGCAACGGCAACGCAGGGAATCGTCAGCCGTCCTTTCTGTTTCAGCCAGGTCAGTGTTTCCGCAGGATAAAGATGTGTGGTGACAACGGCATTAAAATGGTTTTGATCAATATAATCTGCAAGCGCATTTCCAAGCCGCGCATTTGCGTAGTAAACGGGGATTTCAGGGAAATTTCCGTACCAGCTCACCAAGCTGATAGAGTGCGCCGAAGCCGGCCGGAAAAACGGAGACGAGCTTCACATAAGCTCCGCCGACCAGTGCGGAGGTATGCTTTCGACCGAGGCTCATCAGATCCAGAACCTCGGCTTCGTGGTGATAAAATTCAGACTTTCTTTTTTAATGCAGAGGCCGCAGCATTGTGGCCACCGCCAGTATTGCAGGATAAAATCAGTACCTTCATAAGAAAACTCCATTCTTTTTGTTGTATCCCAAAGAGAACCTGAAAAAGGGGATGCCGATGATTTGTTTTCAGACACGCTTTAAAGTATAGAACGCTGTTATTTTTCGGACAATCCACAAAATGAGAAAAGTGTCTGATATAACAGAAAAGCGATAAGCTGCAGAAACACCGGGGAGACGCAGAGGGAGCATCCACCTGCGGATCAAGATATTGAGAGAAAGAAAGAAACAACGGATGCCTGAAAAATTGGCAAAATAGAATAAAATCAAAAGAAAAAGAAACGAAAAACAGGATAAAATGCTGAAAAATCAATTGACATCCACTCCAAAAACTTCGTATCATAAAGACAGAATGGGGCGCGTTCGGAAAGCGATCTGCGCACCGGAAAATACAGGAGGTAAGCTTAAAATGGGTAAATGGCAGAGAAGTCTTTACCAGCCGGTTCTGCCGCTGGGAAAAAGACGGAAAAAAAGGGTAACAGGAAGTGCTGAACATATCGCACTTTCCAGAAAAGCAGCAGGCGAGGGTATGGTTCTGGTAAAAAACGAGAACGACACACTGCCGCTCGCAAAGGCACAAAGGTAGCCTTATTCGGAAAAAGGAACGATTGATTACGTAAAAGGCGGCGGCGGAAGCGGTGACGTTACGGTCGAGTATATCCGCAACTTCTACGAAGGCATGAAGATCAAAGGAAGCTAAAGGGGAGGTTTCCTGTTCCATGAGCTGCCGGAATTTATGAGAAAAATGTAAAAGAACAGTATGAGGCAGGTGCTGTACCGGGCATGACAAGAGAGCCGGAAGTACCGGATGAGCTGGTAACAAAAGCGAAAGCATATACCGATACCGCAATCATCACCATCTGCCGTTTCTCCGGCGAGGGCTGGGACCGCAAATGCCAGATCAACGATGAAGGCTATGAGCTGTTTGAGGATGAGAAAAAAAACAGATCGAGCTGAGCGCCAGCATCTTCGAAAACGGCGACTTCTACCTGACAAACGGCGAAGCAGCCATGGTAGAAAAAGTAAAAGCAAACTTTAAAAATGTCATCGTTGTCATGAACGTCGGCGGTATGGTTGATACCAGCTGGTTCAAAGACTGCAAAGAGATTCCGGCGGTGCTGATGGCATGGAGGGCGGCATGGAAGGCGGCCTCGCGGCAGCGGATGTTGTAACAGGCGACGTCAACCCATCCGGTAAACTGGTTGATACCTACGCAGCAACCCTCGAGGATTATCCATCCACCGAGAACTTCCATAAATCCGTTTATTACGTGGATTACAACGAGGATATCTACGTTTGCTACCGTTATTTCGAGACGATTCCTGGCGCAGCGGAGAAGGTCAATTATCCGTTCGGCTACGGTCTTTCCTACACCAGCTTTGAGACAGAAGTTCTGGGTGCAGAAGAGAAGGATGGAAAGATTGTTGTAAAAGCATCTGTTACCAACACTGGAAAACGTGCCGGAAAAGAAGTTGTACAGCTCTACTATGGCGCACCGCAGGGCAAGCTTGGCAAACCGGCCAAAGAGCTCGGCGCTTACCGGAAAACAAGACTGCTGCAGCCGGGCGAGACACAGAGAGTCGTTCTTTTCCCTTTACAGTGGAAGATATGGCATCTTTTGATGACCTTGGAAAGGTTGCAAAAATCTGCCTATGTTCTTGAGGCAGGAAGCTACGTCTTCTACGTTGGAAACAATGTAAGAGATGCGAAGAAACTGGACTTCACCTACGATCTGGCAGAGGCAAAAGTGACTGCACAGTACACCAGCCTTGCCGCTCCGCATAAGCTGGAAAAACGTCTCCTTGCGGATGGAACCTACGAAGCGCTTCCGACCGATAACGGCCCCTGTCGAGGAAGAAGGACTGGAGCGTCAGGATAAGCTGACTCTGGAAGGATTCCTCCCGGCAGTCAAAGCACAGGAGAGAAAAGAGCTTTTGGCGAGCTTATGGAGGCAGCAAAGACGAATCGAACCTGATGAATGTGGTCGAAGGAAAAAGAAACGCTCGACGAGTTTGTAGATAAGCTTCCGACAGAAGCACTTATTCATCTGCTCGGCGGCGGTCAGCCGAACACAGGAGTTGCCAACACGTTTGGCATGGGAAATCTGCCTGAGTACGGCATCCCGAATATCATGACCGCAGACGGACCGGCAGGCCTTCGCATTCAGCCGCAGTGTGGCGTCAACACGACCGCATGGCCGTGTGCAACATTGCTTGCCTGCACCTGGGATCCGGAGCTGATCGAAGAGATCGGTAAAGCCGGAGGAGAGGAAGTCAAAGAAAACAATATCGGCATCTGGCTGACCCCCGGCTGTCAACATTCACAGAAGCCCGCTCTGCGGAAGAAACTTCGAGTATTATTCCGAGGATCCGCTTGTGGCCGGAAAATCCGGTGCGGCAATGGTACGCGGTATGCAGTCCGAGCATATCGGGGCAAGTGTGAAACACTTCTGCTGCAACAACAAAGAAACAAACCGAAAAGACAGCGATTCCCGCGTTTCCGAGCGTGCGCTGCGTGAGATTTACCTGAAAGCCTTCGAGATCATCGTAAAAAGAGGCAGATCCATACACAATCATGTCGTCCTACAACCTGATCAACGGCGTTCAGGCATCTGAGAACAAGGATCTTTTGACCGGTATTCTGCGCGGTGAGTGGGACTTTAAGGGAATGGTAACGACCGACTGGTGGACCCACGGCGAGCATTACCGCGAGACAAAAAGCCGGAAATGATATCAAGATGGCAAACGGATACGAGGAGCGCGTACAGGAGGCATTTGAGAAGGGATACATCACCCGCGACGAAATCGCTTTTTGTGCAAAACGAATCCTGACCATGATTCTTCGCATGGACTGATGTGGATGCATGTGAATAAATAAAGAAAAGTGTGGATAACGCATAAAAAAATCGTATGCTGTTGTGGAAAAAGCAACAGCATACGATTTTTTTTTTCCGGACAGGATTCTTTCCTGTTTACACGGCAATGATCTGCAGCAAGACTCTGACGACCGCAGCGCAGTAAAAAACGAGCGGAAACTACAGGAAAAAAACTGTTTTCAGGCAGTAGCCTTCTGTAGCTCTGCCATAATCTTAAAATTCCCGCACGACCATAACGATGCTGACTGATGCGGCTGCAAGGTCTGCAATCGGTGCAGTGTACATCACGCCGTCAATGCCGAAGAGATACGGAAAAATCAGCAGCAGCGGAAGCAGGAAAATAATCTGTCTCGTCAGCGAAAGAAAAATACCCTTCTTCGGCGCTCCGATGGAGGTAAAGAAGTTTGAGCTGACCGGCTGGATACCGTTCAGGAATGTGAAAAACAGGAAAATGCGGAAGTACCGCTCTGCAAAATGCAGGTACTCTTCTGAACCGGAACCAAAAATGCCGATAATCTGGCGCGGGAAGAGCTGGAAACAGAGGAAGGCGACGATGGAAATGGCAGTCGCCGCAAAAACTGCTTTTTTATAGGCGTCCTTCACGCGGTCATATTTCTGCGCACCGAAGTTGAAGCTGACAATCGGCTGAAGTCCCTGGGAAATGCCGATGACAAAGGAGAAGAACAGCATATTCACCTTTGAAATAATGCCGGCGACATGCAAGCGGAATGTCGCTTCCATAGACGGAATTGGAGCCGTAGTAGGTCAGTGTGTTGTTCATAACGATCTGAACAACCATCATTGCCACCTGATTGAATGCCGGAGTTGCACCAAGCGCAGCGATCCGTGCCCAGCAGGCTATTTTCGGCTTCAGATCGGAAAGAGAAAGCGGCAGCGTTTTAAAACCGCGCAGATAGAAGACAACGAGCGCGAACGATAAAATCTGTCCGGTGATCGTGGCGAGCGCTGCACCTGCCATGCCCATGTGGAAAACGAAGATGAACAGCGGGTCGAGAATCGTGTTGACGATCGCGCCGACCAGGTTACACAGCATGGAAAATTTCGGGCTGCCATCCGCGCGGATCAGGTTGGAGCCGCCGATTGTGACGATCAGAAACGGGAATCCGATGGAGGTGATTCTGGTGTAAGTACAAGCGTAATCAATGACATCCGGCGTTGCACCAAAGAGAAGCATCATCGGGCGCAGAAAAAAAGCTGAACGGCAACGCAGAGGATCACACCGAGGATTGCCAGCATGGAGATGGCATTTCCAACATAGGATTTCGCGTGCTCCGGATCCTTTCTGCCCATGCAGAGATTGAAGTTTGCAGCACCGCCGATGCCGCAGAGCAGACCGATGGATGTGCAGACCATGCTGAGTGGGAACGCTACGTTGGTCGCTGCGTTTCCGAGCACGCCGATGCTGTGGCCGATAAAGAGCTGGTCTACCATGTTATAGAGGGCGCTGACGAGCATCGCGATGACGCTCGGAACCGCAAAAACGCCGCAAAAAGAGTGCTGACCGGTTCCGAGCCGAGAGGATTTTCGGAAGGTTTCATAGAGGGTATCTCCTTTCAAATGAGGTAAAAGTTCATCGTTTGTATCGGGTGAACATTCCCGGAAAAACTCCGAGACTATATAGTATACCATAGAAAGAAAACAGAAAACAAGAGGGTGACCGCTATTTTCAGGAAGTGTAACAGAATCGTAGCAGAAACTCTCTGCATTTTTAAAAAAAGGGATTGACAAAAAATGAAATATTAACCTATATTGAAACAAGGTTAACAATTCAAAAGCAGAAAGAATTGGATACAAGAACCTGCGAGGAGGACTTACATTCATGAAAAAATCAAAACTTACAACAAAACAGATTGTACTGACCGGCATGATGACGGCAGTGCTTGCGGTACTGTCCATTGTGACGATTCCGCTTCCGACCGGCGTTCCGGTGACGCTGCAGACCTTTGCAATGGCATTTTGCGGCTACGTGCTTGGCTGGAAATTGGGAGGTGCATCGTCCGCTCTTTATCTGATCCTCGGCGCGATCGGCGTTCCGGTTTATGCCGGCATGAGCGGTGGATTCGGCGCTCTTCTCGGACCGGCCGGAGGCTTTATTTTCGGATTTATTCCGATGGCAATGCTCTGCGGTGCCGGAATTAAAAAGGCTTCCCGGGCAAACCATTCGTTCTTGGAATCGCAGGTCTTGCGGTATGTCACCGCATTCGGTGTGGTACAGTTTTCTATTGTAACAGGAAACACGATCCCGGCTTCCTTCCTGGCAGTTTCCGTTCCGTACATCGTAAAGATGTGATTTCCGTTGTAGTAGCTGAAATTCTCGGTGTGGCCGTTCGAAAAGCACTGTCAGCAGCTCATGTAATGAACTACGGAACCGCAGCATAATCACAAAGCGTTTCTGAAAAACCAAAAAGATAAAAACAAAGAGACAGGCATCCTGACAATCTGCCAGGTGTCTGTCTTTTTCTGTTTTGTCAAGCGGATATTCGCAATCCGCTTCGCTACTTGCCTGATTCGGTTAAAGTATTCCGCAGCAGCAGCGATTATTTGAAAAAACGTGCAAAATGCATTTCATACAGTTTCACAATTTTAATGAATTCTAAGAAAGAGGCAAAGAACCGCCCGGTCTGAGCTTGTCTAAGGACTTCGCAAAAGTAGTCGTGG
>VOFJ01000636.1_pt1 | contig 18429 bp, 24 predicted proteins | sample 5384081 | NCBI WGS metagenome assembly VOFJ01 (sample SAMN12384729, study PRJNA508395) | human gut metagenome | isolation source: healthy gut I | host: Homo sapiens
TACATCAACGGTCTGGCCGAGTCGGTGAAGGCCAGTCTGCTGGCCGACCCGGAACTGTTCGCCATCTTTGAAAAGGGCGACATCGACGAGCAGATCGGCGAGATCATCTACCGCAGCCTCCGTTTCAAAAAGAGCATCGTCGAGCAGGATGAGACGGAGCATGGAATGCGCAAGGCCCTCAATTTCGGCCACACCATCGGCCACGGCATCGAGGCCGTCAAGGGCATCAAGGGCCGCCGCACCGTGGGCCTGTTCCACGGCGAGTGCGTAGCACTGGGTATGCTGCCTATGATCGAGTCGAAAGCGCTGCAAAAGCGGGTGCGTGCGGTGTACCGCCGCCTTGGGGCTGCCCCTGCGCACCACCTACAACAAGGAAAAAGTGCTGGCCGAGATGCTCCACGACAAAAAGGCGCAGGGCGGCCAGATCACCATCATCAAGGTGCCCGGCCTCGGCTGCTGGCGGGCCGAGACCATCCCGGTAGAGGGCCTGCGCCCCCTGCTGGGCATGGAGGAATAAGCCCATGAAAAAAACACTTACGGCAGCGCGCTTTCGCTGACCATTTTCGGAGAGAGCCACGGCCCTGCCATCGGCGCGGTGCTGGACGGCATGGCCGCAGGCCTCCCCGTGGACGAGGCCTTGCCGCCTGCATGGACAAGCGCCGTGCCCGGGGCGACGGTCTTTCCACCCCCCGGGTGGAAGCCGATAAGGTCCAGTTTCTTTCGGGCGTGGTCAACGGCCACACCACCGGCACCGCCATTGCCCTGATGATCGAGAATACCAACACCCGCAGCGGCGATTACGCCAAGACCGCAGACCTTCTCCGCCCCGGCCACGCAGACTATACCGCCTATGCCAAATACCACGGCTTTCAGGACGCGCGGGGCGGCGGGCACTTTTCCGGCCGGATGACGGCCGCCCTTGTGGCGGGCGGTGCCATCGTGCTGGGCGCACTGCGCCGTGCGGGCATCGACATCACCACCCATATTGCCCGGTGTTGCGGGCATCTCCGATACGCTTTCGCGCTGGATGACCCCGCCGCATTGGCCGCTCAGGCAGAAACACTGGTGGGCAAGCCGGAGGGCTTTGCCGTGCTGGACCCCGCCGTGGAAGAGCCCATGAAAGCTGCCATCTGCGCCGCCGGGGCTGACGGCGACAGTGTGGGCGGCCTCTGGAGACCGCCATCCTCGGCCTGCCGACAGGCCTGGGCGAACCCTATTTTGACAGCGTGGAGAGCCTGCTGGCCCATGCGGCATTCTCCATCCCGGCCGTCAAGGGCATTGAGTTTGGCACCGGCTTTGGCTTTGCCGGACCTGCGCGGCTCCGCCGCCAACGACGCGTTCCGGATGGACGAGGTCGGCCGGGTCGTCACCCGGACCAACCACAACGCGGGCCTCAACGGCGGCATCTCCAACGGGATGCCCGTGGTCTTCCGCACCGTGGTCAAACCCACGCCCAGCATCTACAAACGGCAGGACACGGTCGATTATGTCGCCCGCAAGAATGCAACGCTCTCCATTCAGGGCCGTCATGACCCCTGCATCGTGCCTCGCGCCGCCATCGTCCAGACCTGCGCCGCCGCGCTGGCTGTGGGCGATTTGATGACCGCCCGCTATGGCACCGCATGGATGGAGCGGCCCACCAGCTACCGCAGGGAGGGACTGTGATGGAATACGGACTCATCGGCGGCAGACTTGGACACTCTTACCCAAGCTCATCCATGAAATGCTCTGCGGCTACCGGTACGACCTGTGCCCCTGCCCACGGAGGCGGATGCCCGGGCGTTCCTGGAAAAGCGGGCGTTCAAGGCCATCAATGTGACCCTCCCCTATAAGCGGCTGGTGATGGAATACTGCACCTACATCGACCCCCGTGCCAAGGCCATCGGAGCGGTGAACACCGTGGTCAACAAGAACGGCCTGCTCTACGGCTATAACACCGATTACCTGGGCTTTGCCCACCTGTGCGCGGCCCATGGCGTCGATTTCACGGGCCAGCACGGTCCTCATCCTCGGCACCGGCGGCACCCACAACACCACCAGCGCCGTCGCCCGCGACAAGGGCGCGGCCAAGATCCTGACTGTCAGCCGGAAGCCCGACCCCGCCAAAGGCCAGCTCTCCTATGAGGAGGCTGTCCACAGCGGGGCGCAGATCGTGATCAACACCACACCCGGCGGGCATGTACCCGAATGTCGGTGTCTGCAATCTGGACGTTGCCGCCATGCCGGGCCTGGAAGCCGTGCTGGACGTGGTCTATAACCCCTGAAAAGACCGGCTCATCCCCCCGCGCCGAGGAAGCCGGAGGTGCCGGTGGCCGAGCGGCCTCGAAATGCTGGTGGCACAGGCTGTGTACGCGGCGGAGTATTTCCTCGACCGCAAGTTTGAGGATGCCCCGGCGGAAATTTCCCGCGTCACGGCGGCCATCCGGCGGGATACGCTCAATGTCGTCCTCATCGGGATGCCCTCCTCCGGCAAATCCACCATCGGGCGGATGCTGGCCGAAAAGCTGGGCAAGCGCTTTCTTGATCTCGACGACGAGGTGGTCAAGGCCGACGGCCGCAGCATCCCGGAGATCTTTGCCGCCGAGGGCGAGGACGGGTTCCGCGCCAAGGAAACGGAGCAGACCGCCCGCTTTGCCAAGGAGGGCCGTCAGGTGCTCTCCTGCGGCGGCGGCGTCATCAAGCGGCCCGAGAACATCCGGCTGCTGCTGCACCAGAACGGCGTCCTCCTCTTTTTGGACCGCCCGCTGGAAGCGCTGACCGGTGTGGGCGGCGGCAGGCCGCTCTCCTCCAGCACCGACGCCCTCCGTGCCATGGAAGCACCGAGCGCAGGCCGCTGTATCTGGCGGCAGCGGACGCCGTTGTGCCCAACCAACACTACCGTCACGGACGCGGTGAACGCGGCCATGGAGGCTCTGGATGAAATTTTTGATCATTAACGGCCCTAATCTCAACCTGATGCACTTTACCGAGCCGGGCGTGGCCGGGCAGATCGACTACAACGCCCTGCTGGATTATCTGGAAGTCTGCTGCCAGCAGATGGACATTCAGGTGGAGTTTTTCCAGTCCAACCACGAGGGCGACCTCATCGACGAGATCCAGTCCGGCCGCAGGCCGGGCGGACGGCATCGTCATCAACCCGGGCGGCTATGCCCACTACAGCGTGGCCATTCTGGACGCGCTGCGGGTCTGCGGCGTGCCCGCCGTGGAGGTCATGCTCCAGCGACGCCGGACAGCCACGAGCCGTTCCGCAAGACGGACATCGTCTCGTTCGGCTGTCAGGGCCACTTCATCGGCGAGGGCATCAGCGGCTATCTCCACGCCTGCGCCTACCTCGTCCAGCTGCTCCGCATCGACGGCAGCGGGCACACTCGCACTTGGTGATGTAGCCCTCTCAGGCGCTCAGGCGCTGGCCAGCGAGCGCGAGACGGAGCGATTTTCAACGATCAAAAAGAAGGGACGTAAATTCAATGATTATTTCCACCAAAAAAGGCACCCCCCGAAAGTAAGACGAACTTGAGAAGATCGTCGATAAATTTGAAAAGCAGGGCCTCGACGTCACCCTCATCACCGGCAAGGACTACAATGTCTTCGGCCTCGTGGGCGACACGACGAAGATCGATGAGCGGGACGTGCTGGCCAACCCCTGGATCGACAACGTCACCCGCGTGTCGCCCCGTACAAGCGCGCCAACCGCCTGTTCCACCCCGCCGATTCGGTCATTGACTGCGGCGGCGTCAAGATCGGCGGCAAGGAAAGATCGCCGTCATGGCGGGCCCCTGCAGCATCGAGGGCGAGGAACAGGCCCTGCGCATTGCACAGAGCGTCAAGGCCGGCGGCGCAGCCCTGTTCCGCGGCGGTGCCTACAAGCCCCGCACCTCTCCCTACTCCTTCCAGGGCCTGGAGACCGAGGGCATTCTCGACATGGTAAAGGCCCGCGAGGCCACCGGCCTGCCCATCGTCTCCGAGCTGATGAGCGAGGAACGCATCCCGGAGTTCGAGGAGTACGTGGACGTGGTGCAGATCGGCGCCCGCAATATGCAGAACTTCCAGCTGCTCAAGGCTGTGGGCAAGATGCACAAGCCCGTTCTGCTCAAGCGCGGCCTCGCCAACACCATCGAAGAATGGCTCATGAGCGCCGAGTACATCATGGCCGGCGGCAACGAGCAGGTCATCCTCTGTGAGCGCGGCATCCGCACCTTCGAGAAGTACACCCGCAACACTCTGGATCTGTCTGCAGTGCCCATCATCCACGAGAAGACTCATCTGCCCGTCATCGTAGACCCCAGCCACGCTACCGGCAAGTCCAACCTTGTGGAGCCGATGATGATCGCCGCTGTCGCCGCCGGTGCCGACGGCCTTGAAGTGGAAGTCCACTACGACCCCCAGCACGCATGGAGTGACGGCGCACAGTGCCTGACTCCGGATTCCTTTGCACAGGCCATGGCAAAGTGCCGCCAGGTGGCATGGGCCATTGGCCGGGAGATGTAACGGCCTATGATCTGGTAACGATTTTGTTCAGAACGAGAGGTGGCGCGCGTTCCGGTGGGCGGTTTATCATCACCAATAACACCCCCCAGCAAGAGCATGGCCCACCGTGCAGTGCTCTGCGCCGCGCTGGCAAAGGGCCCACCGTGCAGTCAAAATCTGCGAATTCAGCAAGGACATTTCCGCCACGCTGGGCGCAGCGGCACAGCTGTGCGCCCGTGCGCACCGGCGCAGACGATGCTGTGGTGGAAGGGCTGGGGCATTTTGTGCCTCTTGCCGCGCCGGTGGACTGCTGCGAGAGCGGCAGCACCCTGCGCTTTCTCATCCCCATCGCCAGCCTGACCGGACAGGCTGTTTCCTTCACCGGCCGCGGGCGGCTGATGGAGCGGCCTCAGTCGGTGTATGAAGCTTGTACCGGGAGCAGGGCCTGCGGTTTGAGCAGAGCGCTGCCGGGCTGACCGTGGAAGGGGCACTCACCCCCGGCGAATACCGCTTGCAGGCAATGTATCCAGCCAGTTCATCAGCGGGCTGCTGTTCGCTCTGCCGCTGCTGGCCGGCGACAGCACGCTGCACCTCATCCCGCCGGTGGAGAGCCGCAGCTACATTGATATGACCCGGGCCGCGCAGGCGGCATTCGGCGTCACCAGCCATTGGCTGGACGACACCACCCTCTGCATCCCGGGTGGGCAGCAGTACCACCCCCGCGATTACATCGTGGAGGGCGATTACAGCCAGGCAGCGTTCCCGGCGGTGCTGGGGGCCGTCAAGGGCGGCATCACCCTTACCGGGCTGGCCGCCGAGACACCCTGCAGGGCGACGCCGCCATTCTGGATATCCTGCGCCGCTGCGGGGCAAAGTTCACGCGGACCGAGGCAGGGCTTGTGTTCGAAAGGCCCCGCTCCACGGCGTGGACATCGACCTTGCCGACTGCCCGGACCTCGGCCCCGTGCTGATGGTGCTGGGGCTGCTGTGCGAGGGGACGACCGTGATCCGGAACGCCGAGCGGCTCCGCATCAAGGAGAGCGACCGCATCGCGGCTATGGAGGCCGAGCTGCGGGCCTGCGGCGGCGTTCTTTCCAGTGAGGGCGGTACGATCACGGTACAGGGCTGCAAACCGCGGCTCCATGCCCCGGAGGCCCCCCCTCAGCGGCCACAATGACCACCGGGTGGTCATGAGCCTGACGGTGCTGGCGCTGGCGGCGGACATCCCGCTGGCCATCAACGAGGCCGAAGCCGTGCAGAAGAGCTGGCACCATTTCTTTGACGCCCTCAAACCGCTGGGCGTGGAGGTACACTATGCTGGATAAATCCAAACGCTATCTCATCGTAGGCCTGGGCCTGCTGGGCGGCAAAGTACGCCCTGGAGCTCACCCGGGCAGGCTACACCGTGGACGGCATCAACCGCAGCGAGGGTCACTTGCAGTTTGCCCTTGACCACGGCTATATCCGCAGCGGCAAGACCCACGATTTTTGAGGACCTGGTGCAAAGCGCTGACCACATCATTTTCGCGCTTTACCCCGACCACCGCCATGATCGAGTGGTTCAAAACTTACGGCTCCCTGCTCAAACCCGGCTGCATCTTCACCGATGTCTCGGGCGTCAAAACCGGGCTGGTGGAGCCCATCCAGGCCCTGTGCCCGGACGGCGTGGAATTCATCGCCAGCCACCCGATGGCAGGCCGTGAGACTTCCAGCGTCGAGCACGCCGCCGAGGTCAGCTTTGCCCCGGCCAACTTCATCATCACCCCCACCGAAGAAGAACACCCCCGAGGCCATCCAGTGGGCCAGAGAGCTGGCGGAGGTGCTGGGCTTCCCCACATCTGCACCCTGACGGTGCAGGAGCACGACAAAATGATCGGCTACGTCAGCCAGCTGTGCCACGCCATCGCCGTGAGCCTCATGTGTGCAAACGATAACTCTTCTCTCTGCGAGTACACGGGCGACTCCTTCCGTGATTTGACCCGCATTGCGCGCATCAACGATAAAATGTGGGCGGAGCTCTTCCTCTGGAACAAGGAGAATTCTGATCGCGGAGATCGACCAGTTTGACGCCGCGCTGTCCCAGATGCGGAACGCGCTGGTGGCCAACGACCGGGACAAGCTGGAAGAGATGTTCCGTCTGTCCACCCGGCGCCGCGCGGCATTCGACAAAAAGGCTCCGTAAATCTCTCCGTCACCGCTTCGCGGTGCCAGCCGTTCCCCTTTCGGCACTTGCGTGCCACCTCCCCCGGCCGGGGGAGATGGCGCTGCAAGCGACAGGGAGGATGGCCCCTTGGCAGGCCGGGAAAGTTTGCTCAAAACGCATGGGTTTATTCTGTTGTAAAAAAGAGTGGGCCCTGCTGTGTTCTGTTAGGAGGATCTATGCCTAAGCAGGAAGGACAGAAATCTAAGCTTTTTGGCTGCTGCGCATCTTTGAGCAGCAGACCGACGAAAACCATCTGCTCAACGTCCCGCAGCTGGTGGAGATGCTGGCCCGGCAGGGCATTTTTTGTGTGAGCGCAAGAGCGTTTACAGCGACATCGAAGCCCCTCAACGCGCTGGGCTACGATATCCAGCTCAAACGGGGGCGGCACGGCGGCTACTGGATGGCCAGCCGCACCTTTGAGCTGCCCGAACTCAAGCTGCTGGTGGACGCGGTGCAGTCCAGCCGGGTCATCTCCAAATCCACCAGCGACAAGCTCATCAAAAAGCTGGAGGGCCTCACCTCCCATTACGAGGGCAGCCAGCTCCAGCGCCAGGTCTATGTCGATGGCCGCCCCAAGAGCGCCAACAAGGAGCTGCCTTACAGTGTGGACGCCCTGTTCTCGGCCATCAACAAGGGCCGGATGGTACAGTTCCGCTACAAAAAAGTAGGCCGCCCCGAGACGCGCACCATCAGCCCCTGGCAGATGGTCTGGGAAAACGGCTGCTACTACCTCATTGCCTATCAGGACGAGAAAGAGCCTGCCGGCATCCGCAACTACCGGGTGGACAAAATGGCAGGCGTTCTGGTGCTGGACGCTCCCCGCCGGGGCAAGGCGCAGTTTTGCCGGGTTTGACCTGCCCAGCTACCTCAAAAAGCACTTCAATATGTTCGGCGGGCCGGAGCATCTGGTCACCCTGCGCTGCACCGCCGACCTTGAAAGCGCCATGCGGGAGCGCTTTGGCACCTCGCCCATCCTTATCCCGGAGGGAGAGACGCATTTCCACTTCACCGTGCCCATCTGCGTCAGCGACCAGTTCTACGGCTGGGTCTGCGGCTTCGGCGGCAAGGTGGAGATCACCGCCCCGCTGCCGTCCGCAGCGGCCTGCAGGAGATGACGAGCCGCATCGCACAGGCACACCAACCTGTTTAACAAAAAGGGACAGCCAATGGCTGTCCCTTTTTGTGTTTATTCGGTTTCAATATAGCTGCTGTAAAATTCAACCGCGAATTTGCAGCAGTCAACTTTGTATCGCCTATTCTTTTTGTAAAAAGTCATAACTGCAACTTACAGCAATGACTCAAGAAGTGCGATAACTACACAATAGTCATCTGTATTGGAGGATTTTAGTTCATAAATGGCAGAAGAAATAGTCCTATCTTCAAACAGCGCTTTAAACGAGTTTGTTAAACCAAGATAGTGGAGAACCCCCATAGACTGCCATCCACGACTTTCAATGCTATTGAGATGCAAAAAGCCGCCGATGAGATTTTCCATCAAAAAGATACTGCTTAACGATGGCGGCTCGTTGTGTGTCAGTATAAGTGTTATACTCCCTTGCGCGTGAAGTCTTTTTTTCATTTTGGAATATCCATAAAGAGACTTTCCTTTATGCACCCGCTTTTTTCCGATTCACTGCTCCACAAAATCTGAATTTTCCGCTTGTTGGAGGCACAATCACGCAGATACAGATTGATAAGCGTCTGGTAGGGAATGCCTACCTGTTCGGACTGCGCTTTGAAGTAGTCGATGGTGTTGTTATCAATGTTGATGGTGATTTGCCTTTTCAAAATCTTGGCGTAAGGGTTCTTCCGGGCATCAGAAAAATCATATTCTGCACGCATAATCATAAACCTCACTTTCGATAGAATTTACTTTCCGTTTTGGTCGCTCTCCGGGCCGAGATGATCCGGATGACCGTGTCAGAAGCGCGATAGCAATGACAGACGATGAGCAGATTTGCCTTGTTTCTAAGACCGAGGATGATAAACCTCTCTTCTGCCTCGGAATGATCAGGGTCGTCGATTACCAGGGCTTCATCGTCATAAAAATACCGTTTTGGCTTCTTCAAACGATATGTTATGTTTGTTTTGGTTGATATGGTTCTTGTTTTCGTCCCACTCAAATTGTATGCATTCCATAATTATATTATAATTATATAGTTGAAGAAAGTCAAGAAAATAGCCGTTGTATCGCTTCTAAATTTATTTCTCAAACTCCAAATCGCCGGGCAGAATCAGATCCAGCTCGGCAGCGGGCTCGGCCACAAGGCGGCGGCTCTGGTTGAAGATGGCCTTTTCCAGCGTGTTGCGGGCCATGCGGCCATTGCCGGCGGTGCGGGCATCTGTCCAGCGCCTGACGGCGCTTGTAGTAGCCCAGCAGGGGAACGTGCAGCTCTCGGCCAGACGGTAGCCCTTGTTTTTGGCCAGCACCGTGGTGATGGCCAGCAGTTCCACGGCGGTGTAGTCCGGGAACTCGATCCGGTTGGGAAAACGGCTGGCAAGGCCGCTGTTGGCGGTGAGGAAGGTCTCCATCTCCCTGGTGTAACCTGCCAGAATGACCACCAGCTCATCCCGGTGATCCTCCATGCCCCTCACCAGCGTGTCGATGGCCTCCAGGCCAAAGCTGTCCTGCTCGCCCCGGTAGAGGCTGTAGGCCTCGTCAATGAAGAGCACACCACCCAGGGCGCTTTCGATGACGCTGTTGGTCAGGGGGGCGGTGTGGCCGGTGTAGCGGCCCACCAGATCGGCACGGGTCACCTCCACCAACTGGCCGCCCTTGAGGGCACCGATGGCTTTCAGGTACCGTGCCACCAGCCGGGCAATGGTGGTCTTGCCGGTGCCGGGGTTGCCCGTGAAGATCATGTGCATCGAAAGGCTGGCAGTCTTGAGCCCGGCGGCGGCGCGGCGTTGCTGCACCTGCAGGTTGTCGGCCAGACCGAACACATATTCCTTGACCGGGGCAAGGCCCACCAGCTCGTTGATCTCGGCGCGGATGGCATCCAGCGCGCCGGTGTAGGCGGCAGGCAGCAGGTCGGACAGGGGCTGGTCTGCGCCGTCGTTCAGACGGAACTGCACCCCTTCCGGCCCGGCGGTCAGGGTCACGATGCCGGTAAGGGTTTCATCGGTCTGCAGGCAGTATTCACTCAGGGCGCGGAAGATGCGGTCGGTGCACGCGGAAAGGCCTGCCGCACCCTTCTGTGCGGTGCACTGAGCTGCGACATAGTCCCGCACATCGGCCCCGGCGGAAAGGGTCAGCCCCAGCCGGGTACGGATCTTCTGGGCCAGCGCGTTGAGCTGCTGTGCGGCAAGGGCGGCCAGGTCCTCCCGGGTGTAGGAGGCCGTCTCACAGACATCCCCCAGTGCCGACACCAGCGCCGCACCGAATTTGTCAGCCAGTGCCTCCCGGCCCTTGTGGGAGTAGAAGATGAGGTACTTGCCGCAGGGGTCGATGCGGCTGACAGCTCCCGGGGCAAGCGCCGTTCCGGCGTCCACGAGGATCCCCTCCTTGTTGACAAGATACCGGCTGGACAGGGGCGCACTGCCCCTGACGGCCAGATCAGACAGCGTCTTCAGAAAGCCGGGGTAACAGCTCTCGTAGTGCTCAAAGGCAAGGATCTCCCCGGGCGCGTGCAGGGCGGCGTAGAGGTCCTGCAGGAAGAGCTTTTCGGCTCCGGAATTGGGGTAAAGGGCCAGATCCAGCGTGGCAATCCTGTCGCTCTGCAAAAGGCCCCGGGCCGCCATGCAGCGGGCAGTTTCTTCCAGCGCAAAATGCCTGCCTGTGCCTGCCCCGCCTGTGAGCAGGATGACGTTGCGGGCGGCGGGGGCTTCAGTGCCAAAGCACAAAGGGGCGGCGCATGGCCCGCACCACGCTGTCCACAAAAAGCATCCTGCCCCAGCACCGTCTGCTTGACCTCAGCGACAAGGCCTTCAAAGCTGCCCAGGTGCTCCGGCTTCACGTCGGTGGTGCCCCTGGCCAGCAGGCCTTCGTCCTCCATGTCCCGCAGCATCTGGCGGCTGCTTTCCAGCGCGGCGGCGGTGGCATCGCTCTGGGGTTTTGAGCTGGGCGTTCTGCTGCTTCAACAGCTCGTCCAGCCGTTTCTGCTGTTCCAGAAGCGCCGCGTTCAGGTCAGGCAGGGCGGCGCTGCCGCCTGTTTTGGGTGCAGAAGTGCCGGGGGCGGCCTTGAATCTGCCCCCCGGGCCGAACACGCCGTTCATCAGACTTTCCCAATCATCGGTGTATGCCATAAAACTTCCCTCCGTGCAGTGCTTTTTCTTTCAGTATAGTGGAGTCTGGTACGTTTTGCAAGGAAAGGGTTGAAATAAAGGACAAAGTTCGTTACACTATTGTCAAATGAAAGGATGAATTGCCATGGAGCCAAGAACACCTGCTGAATGGAAGACGCTGTTTGAGAGCGAAGCCTTTGCCCGCCAGACGGAATACTACGGCCCGCTGGGGGTGGAGTATGCCCCCGCCGGGACACACCTGCGCCTGTGGGCTCCCACGGCAAAACAGGCAGCAGTGAACCTGTACCGCCGGGGCACCGGCGGGGCCTGTGTGGGCACCCTGCCCCTGCAGCAGCAGGACAAGGGTGTGTGGAGCATCTATCTGCCCGGCGACCAGCACGGAAAATACTACGATTTCACCCTTGCCACCCCGTTTGGCACCTGCAATGCAGCGGACCCCTACGCCCGCGCGGCAGGGGTGAACGGGGTGCGCAGCATGATCTTTGACCCGGCCCGGGTAGACCCGCAGGGCTGGGAGCGGGATGTGCGGCCAGTGATCCCACCGGCCCGCCGCAGGTGTGTGGGAGGTCAGCGTCCGGGATTTCTCCCAGGACCCGGCCAGCGGTGTGCACACAGCCTGGCGGGGCAAATTTCTGGCCTTTGCCCAGCAGGGCACCACCCTGAGCAGCGACGGCATCCACCCCACCTGCCTGAATTACCTCAAGCGGCTGGGGGTGAGCTATGTCCAGCTCATGCCCATCTTTGATTTTGGCAGCGTGGACGAGAGCCGCTTCTTTGACCCGGCAGTACAACTGGGGCTACGACCCCGCCCAACTTCAATGTGCCCGGAGGGCAGCTACTCCACCGACCCCGCCCGCGGCGAAGTCCGCGTCCGGGAGTGCAAGCAGATGATCCACGCCCTCCACGCGGCGGGCATTGGCGTGGTGATGGATGTGGTCTATAACCACATGTACCGGCCGACAATGTGCTGAACCGGGTGGTGCCGCTCTATTATTTCCGCCAGAACGAGGACGGCAGCCTTTCCAACGGCAGCGGCTGCGGCAACGAGTTTGCCACTGAGCGGCCCATGGCCCGGAACTACCTCATTCGACTCGGTGCTCTACTGGGCGCAGGAGTATCACATCGACGGCTTCCGCTTCGACCTCATGGGCCTCTACGACGTGGAGACCATGAACCTGCTGCGGGCCGAGCTGGATCAACTCCCCGGCGGCCGGAACATCCTGATGTACGGCGAGCCGTGGCAGGGCGGCTGCAGCGCCCTGCACCGGTACGAGGCCAACAAAAACAACCTGGCCATGCTGAACGAGCGGATCGGCATCTTCTGCGACAACACCCGGGATGCCATCAAGGGCGGCTGCTTGACGCCCGGGAGCCGGGCTATGTGGAGGGGGCAAGCCCGGGAGTTTGTGGGATATCGGCGCGGCGGTCGCGGCCTGGTGCCGCAGCAGCGCCCTGCCGCCCCACAGCCCCGGGCAGATCGTGAGCTATGTTCCGCCCACGACAACTTCACCCTCTGGGATCAAATTGCTTTTTGTCCGGTACAAGCCCGCCCGGAGTACGGGGCCGCTGTGGACAAGGCTGCGCTGGCCCCAGAACCGCTTGGCGGCGGGCATCTACCTCACCAGCATGGGGCTGCCTTTCTGGCAGGCGGGCGAGGAGTTTGCCCGCACCAAAAAGGGGCAGGGCAACAGCTACCGCTCCTCCCCGGCGCTGAACCGGCTGGACTGGAAGCGGGCCCAGCAGTTCCACAGCCTTGTGGATTACTATCGCGGGCTCATTGGTCTGCGGGCGGCATTCCCCCGGCTGGGGACGCTGGACAAGGCCAGCCCTGCCGCCATCGAGTTCTTCCCGCTGGAACAGCCTCTTGTGGGCTGGCGGCTGCCCGCCCAGTGGGGCGATGGCGCGGCGTGGAGCGCCCTGTGCGTCTACTATAACCCCACCGAGACGGCGCAGGTCGTCACCCCTGCCCGGCGGGAACTGGAAGCTGCTGAGCGACGGCACCTCATCGAGCCTGTGGCGGGGCAGCAGCCGCATCTGCACCGGCCAGACCGTCCTCCTGCCCCTGAGCGCCACCGTGTTCGGGCAGGTATAAAAATACGGTCTGCCGTTGCTTGACAAACCGTTAAAAATTGACTATACTACAAATAGAAAAGGCGCTGGCCCGCAAACGACTGGCTCCTTACCTGGTGATCAAGAAAAAATGACCGTTCAAGTTGGGGAACTGTGAGGCGGTCATTTTTTCTTGCGTTTTTTATCGCTTGTGGCGATTTTCCATGTAATCTGAAACGTTACGAAGATGGTTCCGCCGATCAGCGTCAGCAACACTGCAACATCCGAAAACTCATGGCTCTCACCCCCTTTCTGCCCGTAAGCGTCCGGGGAGTGGCAACTTCTCAAGAAAAATGCCTTACCCGGCGTTTGGGCCGGTAAGGAGCAGCCGCCTGCGTTGTGGGACACAGCGCCTTTGCTGTCATCTTTGACAGCGAGTTTAGTATACCATAACTTTCGACAACCTCCCCCTGACCAGTTCACGCCGGTCAGGGATTTTTTGATTTATTGATCAGGAAAAAGATTGGGGAGAATCAGGAGTTTTTCTGTGCCTGCTGGGGTGCGGGCGTTCTTTTTCGCCCAGGGGTCAGGCTGACGGTCTGCATCGGCCTTCCCGGGCCACGGTGATGGAGAGGGTGTCGCCTGCGGAGTGCTGCTGGATGATGGTGCCCAGATCGGTCTTCTGGGCCACCTCGGTGCCGTCGATGCTGACGATGCGGTCACCGACTTTCAGGCCGGCTTTGTCGGCGGGGCCGCCCTGCGCAACATCCACAACGTAAACGCCGTAGGCATTGACGTTGAGCTGTGCCGCCGTCTGTGCGTCGGTCACAGCCAGATAGGTGATGCCCATGTAGGGGCGGCCGGTCACATAGCCGTTCTCCAGCAGCTCCTGTGCCACCTTGATGGCATCATTGATGGGGATGGCGAAGCCCAGACCCTCGGCGTCGGAGCTGGAGGATTTGGCGTTGACCAGACCGATGAGCTCACCGTTCATGTTGAACAGGCCGCCGCCGGAGTTGCCGGGGCTGACGGAAGCATCCATCTGGACCAGGGACATGGTGTTGGTGGAGCCGGAGCCCTGGATGGTCACGCTGCGGTTCAGAGCGCTGACGATGCCGCTGGTCACGGTGCCGCCCAGCTCACCCAGCGGGTTGCCCACGGCCAGCACGCTCTCGCCCACGGCAAGGCTGTCGCTGTTGCCAACGGTGGCGGGGGTCAGGTCAGTGGCATCGATCTTCAGGACAGCCACGTCGCTGGTGTCATCCTCGCCCACCACGGTGGCGGGGTAATCGGTATCGCCGATGGTCACGGTGATGTTGGATGCGCCGGACACAACGTGTGCACAGGTCAGGATATAGCCGTCGGAGCTGATCACGACACCGCTGCCAGCACCGCTCTCCACCTGGTTCTGGCCGTACCAGGACCACTGGGAGTAGACCACCTGCTCGGTGGTGATGACCACAACGCTGGGGCTGACCATCTCAGAGACCTGAGCGGTGGTCATGCCGGAAGCGGTGTTCACTGCGGAGGCAGAGCCGGAATCACTGCTGGACGTGGAGGAAGGTGCCACCTGCTGGATGACCACCTTGCCGCCTGTGTTGCCCACCCGGGCTCCCACAAAGCCGCCGACAAAGCCCATGGCTGCGGCCAGCACCAGCGCAACTGCACTGCGGGCGATATTGCCATTTTTCCGGCGGCGCTTTTTGGGAGGCTGCTTGGGGCTTCCCTGTGCGGCCTGATACCGGGGGCCTTCCGGAGGCGGCACCGCGCCGCCATCGCTGCCGCTGTTCGGCTCGGCCTGGGGGGCAGCCTGTGCAGCCTCGCCGTAGGTACCTGCCGTGTTGGCAGTGTTCATGCCGGAGGAGCCAACGTTGGGGTAGCCGGTCTCGCCGGTCTGGCTATGTTCAGAGGAATAATCGTATTCCCACTTGTTCTCGTTATCCATACTGGTTACTTCCTTTCTCAAAGGGAATGGTTCGGAGGGGGCGCTTCTGCCGCACCTCCTTGGAACTGTTTCTATTGTATCCGGTAATTGTGAAAAGGAATCGCTGACCGGGTGAAGAATATGTGAAATAAGGTCGCAGCGGGAAGCCTTGACAGCGGCGCGGGGGCTTGGTATTTTAAGGGTGCAGCGCAGAAGCCGGCAGCGTTGCGAAACCTCTCCGTCATCTTCGCTTTGTGAAACCTCTCAGTCGCGGGCGCTGCCGCGACAGCTCCCCTAGTAGGGGAGCCCTTGGCAGAGGATTTATTTTTCGCAATGATCGCTGGCGCTCCAAAACCAATGCCTGCCGCAGGACAAACAGGAGCGAAGCGCTGACCCACGAAAACGCGACGGTATGCCAAGGCCTCTCCTACTAGGAGAGGTGGCATCGAGCGAAGCGATGATGACGGAGAGGTTTAGCCCAGCAGGGCAAGCCCGCGAAAAGGAGCAAGTTATGAAACTGGAAAAGACCCCGGGCGGTTATGCCCTGTATAAAGAGAAAACCATCATTGGCACCTGCCAGGCCCGGCCCACGGAGCAGGGCGCGGACATCACTGCCCTGACCATTGTGCCGGAATGGCGGCGCAAGGGCTACGGTTCCTACCTGTTAAAAGAGGTATTGCGCAGCCTGGGCGGCTATGACAAAGAGAGCGCCACGGTGTTCACGGCTCCTTTGCCTGCCGATGCGGGGGAGCGGGCTTTCTGGGCAAAGTTCGGCTTTGCGGCAGAGGGCAGCGGGCTGTGCCGCCGCCGCACCCCCGACCTGACGGCCGTGAAGCTTGTGCAGGACTTCCTCGCCGTGCGACTGGCTGACCCCAGGCTCTGCATCGATGCCACTTGCGGCAACGGGGGCGACACGGCTTTTCTCTGCCGCCTTGTGGGCAAAGAGGGCTGGGTGCTGGGCTTTGACATCCAGCCGGAAGCCATTGCCTCCACCCGGCAGAACCTTGCACGGAAGGGCCTTGCGGCAGAGCTTCACTGCGACAGCCACGCCAACCTCTTACAATATGTACAGCCCGGCACCGTTGATGCCGTGATGTTCAACTTCGGCTGGCTGCCCGGTGCCGACCACGGGGTGTTCTCCCACGCCCAAAGCAGCATCCCGGCGCTGGAAGCTGCCCTCGAGGCCCTGCGGCCCGGCGGGGTGCTCAGCGCCATCCTGTACAGCGGCAAGGTCATCGGCTCCGACGAAAAGACCGAGATCCTCCAGTGGATGCGCTCCCGGCCCCTGAAACAGTGCACCGCCCTTGTCTGCGGCTTTGCCAATTGGGCCGATACCGCCCCCTTGCCCTGCTTCCTCCTGAAAAAATAACAAAAACTCTTGCATCTAGGTGGAATTGCTGGTAAAATATAAGTTGTGTGTAATTTTGGAGGGCAGGTTCTGCTCTGTACAACCTCTCAGTCTCGCATTCGCTCGACAGCTCCCCTAGTAGGGGAGCCCTTGGCATTGCGTAAAGCTTTCCCGTTTTGCCAAGGCCTCTCCTACTAGGAGAGGTGGCATTGCGTAGCAATGACGGAGAGGTTGTACAAAGACGAAGCCTGCCCAAGAGCAAGAAACTATGGGAGTTTCCGATGTAAGTGCATCTTTGTTTTGACAAATATCCCCCATCAATTTAGGAGAAATCAATATATGACAAATCGTGAAGAGATCGAGCGCCGCCGGACGTTTGCGGGATCATCAGCCACCCCGATGCCGGCAAAACGACGCTGACCGAAAAGCTGCTGCTGTACGGTGGAGCCATCAATCAGGCCGGCTCCGTCAAGGGCAAGCAGAGCGCCAAGCACGCTGTGTCCGACTGGATGGATATCGAGAAGCAGCGCGGTATTTCTGTCACTTCCTCTGTCCTGCAGTTCAACTATGCAGGCAAGTGCGTGAACATTCTGGATACCCCGGGCCATCAGGACTTCTCGGAGGATACCTACCGTACCCTTATGGCCGCCGACGCCGCTGTCATGGTCATCGACGGCGCCAAGGGTGTCGAGGCCCAGACCAAAAAGCTGTTTAAGGTCTGTACGCTGCGCCACATTCCCATCTTCACCTTCATCAACAAGATGGACCGCGAAGCTCGCGACCCGTTTGAACTGATGGAAAACATTGAGACGATCCTGGGCATCAAAACCTACCCGATGAACTGGCCCATCGGCTGCGGCAAGGAGTTCAAGGGCGTGTTCCGACCGCAATACCCGCAAGGTGCTGGCTTTCTCCAGCGACGGCCGCGCCAACGGCGTCAAGAAGGTCAACGAGACCGAGGCTGAGCTGGGCGATGCCGCACTGGACGAACTGCTGACCCCCTACCTGCACCAGCAGCTGGTGGACGAGATCGAGCTGCTGGACGGCGCTGCCGAGGAATTTGACCTCGACAAGGTGCTGCGCGGTGAGCTGAGCCCTGTGTTCTTTGGCTCTGCATTGACCAACTTCGGCGTGGAGCCCTTCCTGGAAAACTTCCTGCGGCTCACCCCCACCCCGCTGGCCCGTGTGGACAGCCGACCGGCGAGCCGGTGGACCCCTGCCGCGACGAGTTCTCGGCCTTCATCTTCAAGATTCAGGCCAACATGAACAAGGCCCATCGGGATAGATTGGCCTTTATGCGCATCTGCTCCGGCAAGTTCGAGCGCGGCATGGAGGCTTACCACATGCAGGAGGGCAAGAACATCAAGCTGGCCACCGGCACCCCAGCTGATGATGGCGCAGGACCGTGCCATCGTGGATGAAGCCTATGCCGGCGATATCATCGGTCTGTTTGATCCGGGCATCTTCTCCATTGGCGATACGCTGTGCACCGGCAAGCAGCATGTGCAGTTTGCGGGCATCCCCACCTTTGCACCGGAACATTTTGCCCGCATCGAGCAGAAGGACACCATGAAGCGCAAGCAGTTCATCAAGGGTATGGAGCAGATCGCCCAGGAGGGCGCCATTCAGATCTTCCGCGAAGTGGGCGGCGGCATGGAGGAGGTCGTGGTTGGCGTGGTCGGTGTGCTGCAGCTGGAAGTGCTGGAGTACCGCCTGAACACCGAGTACAACGTGGAGATCCGGATGCAGCAGCTGCCCTTTGAGCAGCTGCGCTGGGTGAAGAACGACCCCGACACCTACAACCTGCGGGATCTGGATCTCGACCAGCGATACCAAGGCTGTGGAGGATATGAAGGGCAACCGCCTGCTGCTGTTCACCTCTGATTGGGCCATCCGCTGGGCCGAGACCCACAACGACACGCTGGAATTTGAGCGAGTTCGGCAATATCTGATTGGAAAAAAGAGCTGCTGTGCGGAGCTGACTCGCACCGCAGTGCTCTTTTTTATAAAAAAGCAAAAAAATACAACAAAAGATGCCAGCCTCTGTATGAATGGTTCCCATTGCGGGGAACACTGCTGGCATGGAGGGAAACGTATATGGAAAACCTGAACATTGGCCGCAGCGGCATCGAAGTGCCTTTTTCTGGGCATGGGCACCTGGGCCATCGGCGGCAGCGCATGCGGCGACAACGA
>VOFJ01000596.1_pt1 | contig 18417 bp, 32 predicted proteins | sample 5384081 | NCBI WGS metagenome assembly VOFJ01 (sample SAMN12384729, study PRJNA508395) | human gut metagenome | isolation source: healthy gut I | host: Homo sapiens
ATTCGGACATTTCTCGATTGGACGCGGGGCTTCCCCGCAGAGCATGAACAGCTCTTTCGTGCAGAAGCTGCTGCCGCGCCGCTGCGGGACTATGCCAAAACCAACGCCAGAGAATACTTCGCAGACTGCTTTGCCTACTGGGTGAAGTACGCAGGAAATACCAATGCTATATCGTTGCTGCAAGAATGCGCTCCGATGACGTATCGGTATATGGAAGATTTGATGAGGATAGCAAACCGACTCTAAAATACGTGTCAATAACAGATAGAATCCCAACTTACTTCGAGGCATTTATGGTTTAAACCATAAACGCAAACAATTCGGATTTCACTTGCTCACAATGTTTCCAAGATTCTATGCAGAAATCGTGCCTCATTATAGGACTTGCAGAGATAGGCAATGCCGTAACCGCTAACTTTTCCAGATCATGCTCCATTGCAGTGCCTCTGCATAGGGTACAGAATTTTTCATTTCCCATTTTAAACGATTTTGATTCGCGTCGTAGGCAAAGCTACTCTGGAGATTATTGCAGCTGCTTCAGCACGTGTAATGGTGTCAGATGGTCTGAATGCTCTGGTTCTTTCATCTCCGGTCAAGATGCCTGCTCTGTAAAGAGCAAGTATCTCATCAGCGTATTCGCTTCGTTCACTTACGTCAGGAATATAGTCATAGTCAACGTCGTTGACAACGGCAAAATCAGATGTTGCTTTCGCGAAAATATGTGCTATTTGCGCTCGTGTTGCGTAAGCATCGAGGCTGGAATATTCGTCGCTCGAGACAATTCGATTTTTTACACAATAGTTCAGATAGGCATCATACCATTTACCACCATCTGATGCTGAAAAAAGAGATTGTCTGGTTATTACATGTGGCATGGACAACAGCAGCCATTTTAATTGCTTCGCTCAGTGTGATATTGCCTATAGGGTGAAATGTACCGTCAGTATATCCGTTCATAATGCCCAACTGGACAACTGACTTTATAACGCCCTGTTGCTGACTTCCATACCATGCTGACTCATCCGCGTCCAGGAAGCCATAATAGTCGGTAGATGTGCTGAACTTTAGTGTCGGAATCTGTAAGGCTATCCGTATCAATACAGGTAATGCTATTCCGGAATTGTCTCTGACCATCCCCATAGACGGCCGAGGTTATCCCTATACTGCCACTCTGCCGGCAAATATATAGCCGTATTGTCGCCGTCTTGTTGGAAAGCCCTTGCTTCGGTGATTGTGTCTGATTTAATAGACAGCTGTTGGTACTCTTTCAGCTTGGAATTGTCGGAGAAACCGTTGGTCATATAAAGCTGCACAGAATCATCATTTTGCTTCTTGGCATGAACGATCAAACCGGCAGTGTCTCCCAGCCTTTTTCCGTCGCTGAGCCTCACAAGGCCGCCTCTGTTCAGACTATTGCTCTTTTCCGGGCCGACAAGATACGACAAGTACACCTCGTTACCGCAGCTTGTCATGGAAGCGTAAAAGTTCACAAATTCTTGGGGCAAAACCTTATTATCGCTAACTGGGATACTGTACTGATTGATCCATTTTCCGTGTTCATTCAAAAGGAATACCTTGCCAGTATAGGCATCTACAAAACACGGCCTGCCATTCAATGCCGAAATCGCATAAGGCTCTGTGCCAGCAGGAATGTCCACAGATTTGACGATTTCATCACTATCCCAGTAGCACAACGAACTTCCATTTTCCCATAAGGCAACATTTTCGCAGAGGACAACATTACTGGCCGCAGCTACATTAACATTGTCTTGAAGAATAAAAGGCTGTATTGCGAACCCTTTGGATTCTTCGGATAGAATAGGTCAAGCCAAACTGAGCCATTTGGTTGGACAGACATATTCTGAATGATCATCTCATCTTCTAAATCTTCGCCGCTTCGATAGCATGCCTGCAATTCAAGCGTCTTTTCATTTATACAGGCTACTGCATCTTTGTCTATCGAGCTATCATGCAAAAGAAGCCATATATGATTGTCTTGAGCTATTATGTCTTTCACATAATAGGAATCTATTCCGCAGCTCAGTTTAGAATTGTTCTCACGATCAATAGCCGTAACACTGGAATTGAATATGACCGCAACGACCAACGGGAGTATTATGCTGGCTTTTTTGAGTTTGTCTATTCCGTTTCTTTCCATGAGAATGCCTCCACTGCAAAATCATTTTGTTTTATCAATAGCCATACTAAAGGAGCTGATGGGATAAGTCAATAATTCTTTTTAACGTCTGATATATAGATGTAAAAAGAGAACACATTCTTACAAGAAATAACGCGCCATTCATCTTTCGACAAGTTAGCCAAATAAATGTTTTCAGCTATGTGCAAAACATTCTCCTCTTCAAGTGGTGCATCAATGTAAATTATAGGTTGTTTTCCGTGTCAAACCATACGAGCGCACTATAGATAGTTCGAAAGTCTTCGAGGGTTTGATATCCCCGCACATCTGTTATAGAATGGAACGAAAACCGGGTCTGGGTAAAGAAACGAGATCTTGCTGGTCGTATTGCTTTTTATGTTGGGACAGCAATACGACAGCGGAGAACAGGAAATCTTCCAAAATTCTCGATAAAAATTCTTGCTTTGATGTAGTATTTCACCCCAATTTGCAAGGTAATAAATAGAAGGGTGTGATTCCTTGTGGATGATATCAAGATCATTGATTTGTTCTTTTTGCACGTTCTGAGCTTGCAATCGAAGCGCTGGACGGCAAATATGGGGCGATTTGCCATAATCTTTCCTTCGCAGCATTTTTGAAGGATCAACAGGACGCAGAGGAATGCGTGAATGATGCCTATCTCGGTGTTTGGAATGCGATCCCTCCGCACAGGCCCAATCCGCTGTCCGTCTTTGTCTGCAAGATCGTTCGGAATATTTCTATCATGCGTTATCGGGCCAATACAGCTCTCAAGCGAAAACAGCAATTACGACTCGACAATGGAGGAATTGGAAAACTGCCTTTTCTTCCTCAGTCTCGGTTGAAGACTCTCTCGATGAAAAAGAGTTGATTGCAATCATTGAAGGCTTTCTCAGGGACTTGTCACAGGAAAACCGCGTGATCTTCCTGCGGCGCTACTGGTTCTCCGACAGCTATGCAGAAATTGCGGCTCGAACCAGCCTGACGGAAAAGAATGTCTCTGTCCGGCTTTCCCGAATCCGTAAGCAATTACAAACGCATCTTGCAGAAAGGGGTGTTTTGGCTTGTTGACATTGGCTCAGAAATTCTCCAGCGCAATGAATGGGATCGACGATGAGTTCATCGAAGAGGCGCTGACCTATGAACGGTCCAAAAAGCGCAAGCCTTCCTGCGTACTGCGAATCGTCCTCGTCGCGGCCCTCATCTCCGTGCTTTTGTTCACGTCGGCGCTGGCGTTCTCGCCATCGCTTCGTGAGAACACGCTGAATGTCCTGGTTGAAATCTTCTCCGACCACGCCACGTTCTGTGTCGAGGAGAGGAGCCAGCCGGATCCTATATCGCCGGTAAAATCGACTACTCGGCGCTGGAAGAGACCTATCGTCTTGATCCGGGAGGCTGCTACCGGGCCGATTTTGCCAGTGGCGCCACATTTTTCGGCAACAACGGTGAGATCATTTCAATCACCGTCGTGGCCATTAGAGACGGCTTAGTAGGAGGCTTTGAAATTGCTGACGATGCAGAGTCAAAGTCCATCACGCTTTACGGTAAGGATGCTACGCTTTACTGGGGGTGAGGACCAGGAATGCGCGGGAGAAATCGGTACAGAGGCCTACATCTTTCAGATTGATGAAGAAAACGGTTGGCTCATCAACTTTCGGAGCTTCAAGCTCTCGCCGGACGAGCTTGTCTCCGTCGCAGAACAGGTCAAAATCACATAGTCCGCTTACATTGCGTGCAATGAGCAAATCCTTACACTCAATGTTATCGATGCAATGAGTTATCAGGAATGGCAGTATCAAACATCACACGGCATATCGGCCACATTGGCGTTTGGCCCCGGAAGAGCATTGATTCTGGGCGATTTGCCGGACAGCTTTGTGACCATCACTATTTTGGCGGGAAGTACCGACGGCTTGACGCGGGATCTGCTTGAAGAACTGCCGGACAGCTTCGATCTTTCAAAGCTCACTCCGATAGTGCTGCCGGAATCTCTCTACATCCCATCACCTTAATTTGCCCATTTCAGAATATACGGGGGGGCTTTTATCATGCGCCAAATTTCGAGGCTTTCGGTCATCGCCGTAAGTACTGCTCTTCTTATGGCACTAAGTTCATGCAGTAACACGCAGAATACGCCGGAAACCGATGACCAGCCGTCTACTCCAACAGAAAATAGAGAAATGACAACCGATGTGCAGGAGAACAAAGCCAGCGGTGAATCTCCGCAGGGATCTGTCACTGACGCCGCAAACTTTGAAATAGCGGAAAACGAGGATGGTACAGTTACCATTAGCCGGTATATCGGTACTGAAACAGATATTGTGATTCCCTCACAGATCGACGGAAAAACTGTTTCCGCGATTGGAAACGTCACGGGTACGACCGGAGCGTTTGAAGGCTGCACGAGCATAACCGCCGTGGTGATTTCGGATGGTGTGACAGAAATTCAAGATAACGCCTTTTACGGCTGCACTTCGTTGGAGACGGTGACGATCCCTTCCAGCGTTACACTCCTGCGCAACTGTGCTTTTTGCGACTGTCCAAACTTGCGTGCGGTCTACTTCAAGGGCGATGCACCGCAGCAAGCCAATTATGTATTTGATTCCACCGAAAATGTCACCATTTATTATCAGGACGGGACCTCCGGCTGGGAGAATCCTTGGCACGGACGTCCTGCGGAAGTATATATCCCCGAATAAAAAGTGCAAGGGCCATGCTCAAATCTAACATCAAGAGGACAAGCACCATGATGAAACGTCTATTTCCACCGCGATTGCGGTATTGCTCCTGCTGCTTGCAGGCTGTACAGCAAAGCCGGATACATCCGATCAATCAAAGCCTACAGATTATTATTTGACCGATACCGACCTTCCGCTGGATGATGCTGCGCGGCTTCGCGCCGCGCCGGATTTTCTGACGGCGGAACAGCAAACACTTTACAGGCAGGCGTTTGCGCTCTACAGCGCGATGTTTGACGGCGAAACGACCGGCATCGACGACGCCTTCCCCGCCGCAGGCGGCCAAACCGAGTACGACGAGTACACGCCGGACGGCTCCGACTATACCTACATCTGCTCCCACAGCCGTTGGCAGTCCTGGGCTGACTTTGACCGAGTAGTCCACGCGCTGTTCACCGATACGTTCTGGTCTACCTGCAATGACGACGGCAACGCACCAATCTACATTGAGCACGACGGCCGACTTTTTATCCTCGACTGCGCCTACGGCGACCAATATTACAACAGCAACATTCCCGACGAATATACTCTGACTGCACAGACGGATGATCGGATCGACTTCACGGTGACGGCGCACTACTCTTATCCCTATCCGCGCGGGACGAAACCGAGGCCGAGCGCGACGAGCGGCTGGAAACAAGCTATGAGTACACGCGCACCTATCCGGTCACTCTGATCTATACTGACGCAGGCTGGCGTTTTGATGCCTTTACCACGCCGAATCAGGCAGATATGCAGCTCCTCGGCGAGTGGGACGGTGTAGAGGAAACTGATTTCTATAACGTACGTATTTCTCTTTCCGCTGCCGAACTGCCCGTCTCCAAATAGCTTCGTACAAATTACGCCGCACCCGACTTTTTGACCGAAGAGCAGCAGGTGCTTTTCTATCACGCACTCAGCTTCTATTTTTGCTTCCGCGGTGAGGCTGGCAGTATCGATACATTTCCCCTCGCCGGAGCAGGAAAGCTTTGACACTTCGTACACACCAAAAATACCCGGACGGTAAGGACGCTCCTTGCTAATCAAATAATCTTTCCCTCGAACGCCTGTGAAGCTAAGCGCAGCCGACCGATCTTGAAAGAGAGCCTGTCGGCATCGGCTGCAGCGAATGGATGCCAGTCGGCACGACAGTAAAATTGAGGTATAATGTCGTGCAGCGGAAATGGGTATAAGAGGGCGGGAACATCTTGCAAGGATGTTCCCGCCTGTAATTTGATCTGACCGAATATGGAAGAATTCATAAAGATTGAGATCTTTCACCAACGCGCGTTTTCACTTTCAGTGAGCAATTAGGCGCTAATATCTTCTGCATTTAGCAGTCAATACAAGCGGCATTAGCATCTGAGATAAGTGCACCCTACTTATTGCAGGCATTTTTATTTTCCTATTTTTTAACTAAAAGACGTTTCAGCCGCATGCAGAGCCTCTTGATATGTTAGGCCAAAGCTTTCAGGAAAATCTTCATCCTCAAAAAAGGCTTCAAGCACAGCATCAAGTCCATGCTGCTCAACTAGATAGTCAACGACGAGCATCGCCTGATAATAGGATAGTTCATTGCCGTTCTCTTCGGTGAAGTTTCCTCCGGAAAGTTCATTCCGCCGCTCGCCACAAGAGACAACGATGGGGCGGAAATCCTCCGCTCCAGCCTCCTCCGCCGCCTCGCGGAATAATCCCAGCGCGCGGTAATATGTCAACGGATTATAGCTCTCCTGAAGCCAGTGCGTGTGATAATACTCGACCAACTGGAGTGCGATGGTCTTACTCGGACTATCCGCTATTTTGCTGTAGTCCAGCGTTAGCAGCGCGTAATAATTGTCGCCATCAAATGTCTGTCCAGTCAAGCTAGAAAGATATGTTGTCATTCCCTCCTGCGTCCATGCAGGGTCCTTTCCCGTCTCGCGCTCCAGAAGAAAATGTATAGTTTCGTGCAACCAGTCCATTGGGCGGGCAACCGTCACAATGCCGCCATGCTTTTCCTGACTTTCCCCTACAGCGGTAAAACTCGTCGTCATCGGCAGCGCCCATTGTGTGCGAATGCGTTCACAAGTGGACGGTGCATATTCAGCAAGATGATCCCACAATGTTTGCATTCCCTCCGCATACTGCGACAATGCTTTCCAGACTTCCACAGGCGTTGCAAAGCTGCGCAGGGGGAGAAAGTTATACTGATGAACGCCGTGACGCATAATTAGCGGATACCGATAGTTTTCCCCGATAAATCGCATCTTTGAGGAATTCCGTACCGTAGAGGTTACGGTATTCGGCTGCAACATCGATCGTACGTAACCATTCATTGCGGTCACTCTCGGAAAACGGCGAAGCAATCACACGATCTAAACCGCCGTTTTTCCAGCAAATATCCGACAAACTCCCCTGCTGTGCACTCTGCCATTTCCACAGTTTTCTATTGGTGAAGTCGTCTATAAAATATGCCGCAAACAGAGAAAGCACAGATAGGTGGTCCTCATCTGCGTAGTACGCTTTGAAATCGGCACCCGTGCTTTCAGGATCATAAACAGCACGGCCAGTCCGACAAGCGTGCCGTAATCATGCAAATCGTAAAAGCTCTTCCAAAAGCCTCTTTGCGGTAGGCGCCGCTTTGTATCTGCTGAGCAGAACAATACCACTCGTCCGCATCCGCGTAATAGCTTGCGGTCGCTGAATCCACAATGCAGAGCAAGACATCTGCTCCACCGCAGCCAGTCCGCTGCACGGCAGTTTCCACATCGGTGTCAAACTGCTGAAGAATCTCTTTGCCAATCTCCTCGGAGTATGAGGACGCTTGTATATACAGCGTACCATATTCTGACGCAAGCTGGACGGTTTCAAACGGAAAATCTTCCTTGACTCCCTCCACAGTCTTTCCTGTACAACCTGCGGCAAAAAAAATATCAGGCAGATTATCTTCACAATCACAAGACAGCGTATCCGCACCGCACAAAAATCATGAATCTTTAAGCCCATCTCAACCCTCTATATCATTCATTTTACCATTTTATTATCCTCTGCAGAAAGTGTTGTAATGATATTTAGTGTACTTTTTTCCTTTGCGAAGTATCAGCAACACTTGCATTTTTACCAATATTAAAGCCTCTTAATTAATCTTAATTAAACAGCCATCCACTTGCTCGAATACGACTCGTTTTGGACTTACTCTCCTTAAAGGTCAGGGGAGACGCTATTCGAAACAACATTCCCATCGCATCATCAGAAGATAAAGTACCAATTGGCACTGACAGCATAAGTTCATAGTAAATGTCATTCTCGCTGAAGTACGCGAAATAGAAATCAGTCCGTGAGCTACTATCCTGCCTGTAATAAATGCAACGATTATCACATTCCAAAAATTGCAAATCATTGCTATCGTCTATAATCAAGTCTATCGTACGGTCATAATCTGCAAGGAAACGCAATACACAGCCACCCTGAAGTTCGTACCGCGCAGAAATATGGTCTAATGTTGTTTTTACTCTCATCCGTATAGACAAAACCCGCGCAATAATTCTCGACATCGCGTTGCCGCAAGTCTGCCAACCATATTTGCCCTTCTATGTGTGCTCTGGTTTCATCTATGGAAGCGTACGATGTTGTAACTACGCTGAGCATTGTCTGATGCAATCTCAGGCGAAGAAGCAGAGCAACAATTGCAAACACACATAGGGTAATAGTCAAAACTTGAACAGTAGTAGATTCTAAAAAATTTTTTTTGAAGAATTCAATCGCATTTTCGCCACCACTTTTTACAATTTGCGCAATGTTCTTTACAGGACCTATGAAAACGGCAATTGCTATTTGTCAAGAATCCGCGCTTTCTGACAAATAGATGAAAAAGAAGGTGCCTTTCTTACAAAAAAAAGAGACAATTATTCAATTTTTGGCGAGTTAACCAAAGAAACGCTCTCAGCCATGTGCACAAGGTCATCTGTGCTCATCTGCGCTTGAACAGTAAACTGAATGTTACTCTGCGGGTCGATCCATGTAATAGCATTGCTATCATTTTCTGGTCTGTAGCAACAAAAATATAAGCTTCATATCCATTTATATTATCTATCACAACTTCATCTGTGCTATCTAAAACAAATTGCGAAGCTGCGCCCTGTTGAATATAAATATAATGAAGTGTAATCGGATAGCCGGTGTCACTCTGGTATAAAATCGACACCTGTATTTGGGTAGCTATTCGTTCTTCTTGGTTTTCAACATATCCTCCGGTAATTCAGTAATGGTATACTCTGGAAGATCGTCGACCATATCATCACCCGCATAACGGTATGTCACATGCGTCTCATACCATTCTGTAACCCAGCGGATAAATGTCGCGCGAGCAGTTGGACTAACGACCATCAAACTGCCGAATGCAAGCGAGATCACCAGCAGTATGACAGCGACCCGCTTTAAGGCTCTTTTCCAAACAGGCCGCTCTCGATCACGTGCCCAGCGCAGAGGGTTCTTGAGCATTGCCTTGATTTGCTTTTGGTGATGCAGCGACGGCGTGTACGGGATCGTCTCTGTATTCGTTTCTTCGTCCTGTGCAATGGCATCCAACAGCACATTACGCATGAAAAGGTCAAGTTCCTGCTCTGTCATATGTGAAATCCCTCCTTGACTGCAATTTCACGAAGCAGCGCGCGGCCGCGAGAAATGCGCGTATTGACCGCAGACTCTGAGATCCCAAGATGCTGTGCAATTTCCTTGCCGGAATAGCCGTTGATCAGCCGCATTTCCAGCGCCGCCCGATAGGTGGGGAAGCTGAGAGAACAGATGGACAAGCTCGTTATAGCTTGTTGGATCGCTGACATCTGCCGAAAAAGTATCCCAATCCTCTTGCGGCAGCTCCTTCTGTTTGCGCCTCAGAATCATAAGTGCTTCGTTTTTTTCACTATAGAGATGATCCAGAAGCCTAATTTCTTACAAGGAATTTCGGAAATCTCATCAAAATGATGGATCACCTGCAAAAAAGCGTTCTGCACGGCATCTTCGGCATCATGCGGATCTCTCAAAATGCGGAGTGCCGTCTGCTCGGCACGCACATGATTTTCTTCGTATAATTCTGTAAATCTGCGCTTATCTTCTTCGCTTTCCAGCGCGGCGAGTAAGTACGATAGCATGGACAACCTCCTCACGAGGTGAAATACCCCGCGAAATGATTATAAGCATCGTTTGGCAGATAAAACAAGTCCCAGAACACAAGTTGAAACTTTGCACAAAGGGGCAATGCTCTAATTGGCTGAAATGTCAAAAAGCAAAAATTATGTAAGAAATCGACCGCCTGATGCATTTATAAAGCAGCAAAATCAATTCGACGAACGACGAAAGGGGGTGTTTTGTAAAAGTAAAAATCGAGGTCCAACAATGATTGAAAACTTGTTAAGTACTAAAAAGCAAGTTACAAACAGTATTACAGGAAATATGTCAAGAGGATTAATTGTCAAAATATATCTATACAACAAGGAGGTTCAATCATGAAGAAGAGAATTATTCAGTCTTTACTTGCAATAGCGTGCTGCGTTACGGTGGCCTTAAGTGCCATTCCAACCGCTGAGGCGGCAATGCGCGCAAGTGTTGTTACCGGTAAGGTAACGCTCAACGGTCAGGTCATTGATAATAAAACGGCCAAGTATCCGCTTCTGATTTACAGCAACATCACTTACTTTCCCATGACATATCATCTCAGCCGATTCATGGGTGTGAGCACTGACTGGAACGGTGGAAGCAAGACACTGGATATCACGCCGGCGCGCGCGCACGGCTTATGTTGCCGAGACGGGAAAAAAGCAAAGCGGCAGCGTTTCTGTTACGCTTCCCAGCTATAAGATCAGCGTTAACGGCGCACAGATCAATAACAAGGAAGAAAAGTATCCCATTTTCAATTACAACGGAATCACCTATTTCCCGCTCACATGGGCTTATGCAGTCGGCTCTTTTCGGCTGGAGCTACCAGTGGGATGCTGTGAATGGATTGCGTATCGATACCAGTTCAGCCCCGGCCCCTGCTCCAGTTGAACCGGGAACTGGCGACGCCGCGCTCGACAAGGCACTCACGATCCTCAACAGCAGCTACGCCGCGGGCGGCAAATACCGCGGCACGCTCGAAGGCGGCGGCAAAAAGACGAGCTTCGACGCCGCGCTCGACGTCAGCAGCACACCGGATGTCACCACCGTGAAATTTACTGCCGAGCCGTTCCCGTTCTTTGATAACGGTGTCAGTTATTTTGCAAATTACTATGCTGTCAAGGGCGGTTTTACAAGCGATGAACAGATTGGCATCTCCGGCAACAGCCCGGAACTAGGTGATGTTGGCTATCCGATTTATGCCGAGGTGGCTGTATGGGCGGAGAATAGCTACATCGGCAAATGCTTCCTTGACTGCCAGTTCACAGGTGCGCGCAGCAAACACATCACGGATTTCAAGCGCACCGCCGCTGTGGGCAGTGCGGAGACCTGGACGCTGCATGTCTCCTATGCGGAGGACAGCTTCACCGGCTACACCGCCGAGCTCAGCGTCGACACGGCGAAAAGCATCGTAACGCAGATCGTGATCCGCACCGCAAACTATACGCTAACGATGACACCTGCGTAAGAAGGCATCGGCGTTTTACGGAAGCTGCGCTGTAAAGTGTCTTGAAGCGAAATGCCATAACAAGATCGGGAGGGACATATGAAGGAGTATTTGGTGTGGATAGATGAGGCGGAGAAAATCGTCTCATTTCATGAGGTGGATAATAGTGAGCTTATCTATTTTGATCAGCGCGAAATATACCTGGCCTATCTCAGTGCGCTGACCACGCAAGGCTACCGGTTCCAGTAAGCCCTTTAGCTCATGCTATTTTGAAAGCAGTGATTATATGGAGATTGCAAATGAAACATTACCTAAAAGCATTGAAGCAAAAGAATTCTCTGCTCTTTTCTGTAGGGATCGTCATGCTTCTGGTACTCACATTCTATTTGAGCGGATGCTCGGGAAAAAACGAAGTACAGGATCAAACAAACGGAGCGGATACCATCCCAAATCAGTCTGCATCGGCAGAGGAACCATCCTCAATTCTCTATGTGAATAATCAGCTGGGTTTTTCTATGGAGATGCCGCTGAATTGGATGGGGCAAGTTGAAGTTGAAGAAGAATATGGCCTTCACCACCAAAACGGGGGAAATTGTATCACCTTTTATCACAAGCCAACCCATGATAACGGCGAGGGCGGCATTCTTTTCTTTATTGACTGCTACCCCGGCGAATGGAGTGAGGACAACCCGCCGGTCATTGCAGGGCACAGCGTTGTCGTCGCGCAAACGGAAAACTATACCTATCTGCTCAGAACACCGAGTGATGTCGAATATAGCGAATCAGATCCTATGCTGGCAGAAGCCTATCAGTCTCTTATTGCACAGCAAGACTTTATTATCTCCCATATCTATGCAACCGGTCAGACCGTGATCCCGCCGAACGAGTAAGCGAATATTAAACGAAGTTCTTGCCATATCGATTCCAGTAAGCCTTTTCAGTTCGCAGCGTTACAATAAGTTAGGAGGAACGAACATGAAGTATCCTGTGATATTCAAAACCTTTTCCGTGCTTTTCTCATTGCAGTCAGATGAACGATGGATCGTTCCCATCTTTGGGGGAACGATCATCCTACTGCTTGCGTTTTCTGCGTGGCGGCTGTGTACGGAGAAAAAGGACAAGTGGCGTTACCGCAGAATGATGCTGCTTTCGCTGATCCTATGGGGAGTTGGAGAACTTCTGTGGCAGGTCAATGTGTCGCAGATAATGATAATTTCTTCGATTTTAGCCTTTGCTTCGATGTGGCTGTTTATATGTCAAGCGGTGGTGTATGTCGTATATAAGGGGTATGAGGTATTAAAGCAGTTACCCGCGAAAAAGCTACAGAGAGGAGATACTACGTGAAAGCTCAAAGAGGAAAAATCATCCTTCTGTGTCTTTGCCTTATTTTTTGCAATGCTGATCATATCGGGAAAGGCCTCCAAACTTGGAACCTACCTGTATGTCCGATGCAACTATACGCATCTTGAAGAATTCGCTGCAGAAGTTATTCAGACAGGGGCTATCCCTGATGACCGATACAAGAGGAGAGATGTTCGTTATTATCCTGAATGCGGGATGATTGAGTTTTCCACATTCAGCAGCGGATTCGGTTCAGAAACCGTCTATGAAGGCTTTTATTACTCCGATGAGGATGTTCCGTTCGGGTTCCAGGGGACAAGCATGAGCTTTCAATCTGACGGCGGCGGTTGGAGCTGGCATGAATCCGATGGAGATAACTTCGAGTACACGGAAAAAGATCCTCGGGAAATGGTACTGGTATCGTATGCATTTTTGAAAAGCAGGATTACATAGAAAATATGAGCGGATAACTATTTGGCAATAGTTACCAATTTACCTCTAATCATCGGCACGCCATCTCTGCAGTATCAAAGGCGGCGATAGTCTCACGAGCAATTTATACCGGCTGACTAAGCACAAAACGTCACAGCCTCCCGCCAAGGGGGGACTGTGACGTTTTCCCTTTCAAAATTCTGTCCATAGGGTAGCGTCACCATGGCGCATCCAGAAGAGCCTACTCTACCGGAGGATACAGGACAGAGAAAGAACAAGAATATGGAGGAACTTATGAAGATGATCGTTAGAAGAACAGCGCTGGCGGTCTGCACCTTTGTCCTGGCATTGATCCTGTCCACAGCTGCTTCCGCTGCCTGCACAGGCTTTGATGACGTACCGGAGTCTGCGGACTGCGCGGAACGTGAGATCACGCAAGGCACGGGAAACGGATGCTTCTCCCCGGATGCGCCGGTTACGACCAGTCAATGGGCTGTCATGCTCTGCCGCGCCTACCACCAGCATGTGAGCGGCTTTCTTTCAAAAAAAGAGTGTCATCAATATAATCAAACCAATTGAACAGAGCGATTTTGAACCTATCCGAATGTTCCATTTCAATTGCACTGTCAAGCACGGGGCCATTTCCTCCATGCCCATTAATAATAAAAAGATACTAAATCGCATTTTCCCGGATAGCGGAAAAAACGTCTCTTAAATAGTGTTCATAAGTCTCATCAGTTATATAAATTGTGCCAGGAAAGTCGCGATGAATGACGCTTCGTCCAAACGGAATAGTTGGTAAAACTGGAACATCAAGCAACTTTCCAATTTGCTCTGCAATATAGCCTGTAGTAATGCAATCTGTTTCCAGTACGCAATGTGGGCCGTGTTATTCATACGCGCCAACAGGAAGAATGCAAGAATATCGAGCTGCAATACTCTCCCTAAATTCAGAAGATGTGATTTCATATACGGTACCATTAAAGATAAACGGATTCTGCGGAATGGTTTCAATCACATGTGTAGACTCTGCGTGCGACATATTGCGCAACTCTTTCCCATCGTAAAGAATATTGCCTTCATAGTTGCGATACATTCCAGAAATTACCTTGGCAAAGAGTGCTCTTTCCAGAGCCGCTTGGTCCCATGATTGCGTATTTCTTGTTTTGTAAGAAGGTACAGTTAATATCGTTGAGCGCATATGCATCGTTATTATTGTACCGAAAGTAGACGTGTTGCAAAGACATGTTTCCCACGGAATCCTGTAAAACTACTTTAATATCCTGATGTGTATTCTGCCGAACAAGGACAAAGCGGTGTCGGATATCTGTTGTTGCAATAATTTTAGAAACGCTCTGCGAGATTACCTGGACAGGTTGATTTGTAAAGTTTATAAGATTCGTTGCGGTTACAAGGTAACCTATCGAGATATTCCCTTTAAACACTAATCTTTGCAATCGACATGCGGCGACAGCTACAAAAATTGATCCAGTTGCTCTTTTCACCATTTGATGATATAAACATAAGAAAGATCAAAGATCGGCAAATGCAAAGATATCGAAAGACGTTGACCGTGATGAAAGTGAGAGCATCCTATGTTAGTATTCCTTTGGCTGCGTTGGAGAGCGATGAGGACAAGAAGCTATTTACAGAGATATACGAACAATATCGTCCTCAAATGGAACGTACTGCAATGCATTTTCTAAAAAGTCACGCCGATGATGTAGAAGATGCCGTGCAGAATGCATTCATGCAAATGATCCGACACTTTGAGAAGATTTTTACGAAATTCCCCTGTGAGGAATTGTCCTTTTGGATCATTTCCATAGTGAAAAATGAAGCACTTATGATTATCAGAAAAAGCCAAAAGACCGTCCCATTGGAAGATTGGGATGGTCTTGTAAGGGGAATCGGAAAATACGTCCGATTATACTGAGCTGGTAGATCTGTTTACGAAACTTCCGCCATCATATCGCTCCGTACTGGAAATGAAAATCCTTCACGGATTTTCTGACAAAGAGGTTGCGGCTCATCTGGGGATCTCGGAAACAGCAGTCAGTTCGCGGGCATCCCGCGGGCGCAGCCTGCTTCGTGAAATTGTCAAAAAGGAGGGCTTCTGCATATGACAGACCAAGAGTTAGATCAGTTGATGCAGCGTGTTTTATTGGATGCAATAAAAAGTGACTGCAGCAATATGTCCTGTGAAATTCCCAACTTTATGCCCTCTCATAGATATCAACATCAGATGGCAATAATGATTGCCAATCCTTTAAAGTGGGCGCGTAAGCGAGCAAGGCCACTGTGGAAAAAGGTATTGCAAAGAGTTGCCGTCATCCTTATCGTGTTCTCTTTGAGCCTTGGGAGTTTGATGATCATCAGCCCAAGCGTTCGCGCCGCAGTGGTCATTGGGTGACCGAATGGTATGAAACCCACATAACATATAGATATTCGGGTTCTCCGATATCCGGGGAAATGCCTCAGTATGAAATTGTGGAATTACCTGACGGTTATGTCGAAGTTGAGGAGCAGGCGCTGTATGGCGCTAATTATGTTTATAAAACCTATTACAATGAGGACACCGATAGAACAATGTTCTTTAATTATGTCTATATGCAGCAAGGTTCTGCGTGGGATTATTCCACAGAAAATGTAGAAGTCATCCCCGTTTCTGTTCACGGCATGAAGGGACAAATGTTTTTAACCGACGATTGGGAACATGAATGGAATACTATTACATGGATTGATGCTCAGAATAACATTCAGTTTTCTATAGACGGTAATTTTGACGCTGATGACATTTTGCACATAGCTGAAAGTGTTTCGCTGGTCAATTCGACAAAGTAATAATTACCACTTTTACAGTGTGAGGATAGGGTCTCCTTTTTGCATTTACATAGCAGATGCCGCAAGGCACTGAAGTAAAATGCAAAAGGAGATTTCTCATGAAAAGGCGCGTCCTATTTCGTTGCTTCTACCAAAGCGGCACTTTCGGCTATGTGCAGTATGGACAACCTCCTCACGAGGTGAAATACCCCGCGAAATGATTATAAGCATCGTTTGGCAGATAAAACAAGTCCCAGAACTCAAGTTGAGACTTTGCACAAAGGAACAATGCTCTAATTGTTTGAAATGTCAAAAAGCGAAAACTATGTAAGAAATCGACCGCCTGATGCATTTATAAAGCAGCAAGATTGATTCGACGAGCGGGCGACGAAAGGGGCTGTTTTGCAAAAGTAAGAATGATGTTTTTTATACATACAGTGCAATGCGTAGTGATTACAATATATGCCATTCCTACGGAGGTTCTTTATGAAACGAATTCATATCTTTCTTTTTCTTTTTTGTAACCTGCTTCATTCTAAACGGATGTGGCGCTCAGAATCAAGTGATTCCGGTCAGAAGCGAAAGACCACACCACAGCTACTGGGAATGCAATTTTACCAGAAAGCACTATTACTTGGTTTAACACAGAGTACTTTCAATTCCGGTGATGGTGTTAACATGCGAAATATGCTGCTGAGTAGTCAGTATAGTACAATTGCTGATATCCTCAAACACCTCGGGGAAAGGACACTTTATCAGGAGCTGCGATAAGATGCTTTCTTTCATGGTGTACCTCCGTCACGCTGCCTTGGCAGGAAAGAACTGCTTTGCCTTTGTGAGAAGCCACGCCTTGACGCCGTTGCGGCAGGTCATGCCGCTGACTCTGGCTGTTGCAGGTCGGCATCGCACACATGGCGCAGGCGTAAATATGATTGTCCAGTACGATCTCCTCGGACAGCTGGTCAATAAACCACGCAAGGCCCACAGGGAGCGTATAGGGAGCAAGGCCTTTGGCGCAGTGACCGCACAGCACGATGCCCGTAGTAACGGGCTTTTTACAGGTACCGCACGGAACAGGACGAGGACGGCGAAGAAGCCGGTGAGGATGTGACGCGCGACGATAGCTGGAACTATGCCGATGTTCTCTGGAACGGGATTCAGGCAAAGGCGGTCACGGCGGCGTTTGAGCAGCTTTCCTACAAAGAGCAATGGTATCTGGAAAAGCGGAATGCCATCTGCATGATCTGCGGGCGTGTCAGCCCTTGTCCACGCAGTCCACCTTTGAAGATTTAGCGGTGGATTTTGAAGGAACGACAGCCAGCGGTGCGAAGCGATTCTATCGGCGGCACATTAGGCAAGCTACGGCTGAAGCTGCTGGAAAGCGGTGTGATCCATACCGTGACGCTGAAACAGACCGAGTGCCGCAAAAAGAACAAAATAATAGCCGCCGCTGTCTACCTGTATCAGGCGGACAACGACGGCGAATGGGGTGAGCTGCGGTTTGACTTTGAGAACGGCACAGCCGAGATAGTAAAACTGGCAGATTGGGACACGGTGAAGTCAAACGTCTTTGCAAAAACAGCGATACAGTTTGTTCAGAGATTGCCGGAAGCGAGACTGCTGAAATCTGTGGTCGTGCCGTTTTGGAAAGGCAGGGCATACTTACCCGCAGAGCATGACCTTTACACAGAACACGCCGTCCTGATAGGTAACCGTACTCACCCCGCCGGATTTTTCTGCGATGTGACGGACGGACTGAAGTCCGACGCCGTCTCCTTTTCGCTTGGAGGACTGAAAGACACCGCCTTTTTCACGGATGACTCCGTCATAGGTATTCTCAACCTGAATCAGTGCCAGACTGTTGCCATGCAGATAGGCTGTCAGTTTGATCCTGCGTCGGGCAGGCGCGGTGCGCAGACTGGCTTCCAGTGCATTTTCCAGCAGATTCGAGAGAACCAGACATAGATTGATTTCGTCTACAGGAAGACGTTCTGGCAGATCGAGCTGCACGGAATACGGGATATTCTCGCGTTTGGCAAGCGCGCAGTAATACCCAACCACGCTGTCTGCCGCCCGGTTTTCACAGAAATGCATTTCAAGACTTGGAATTCTGGATACCGCACCGGAGAGATAGGCTTTGATCTTTTCAAGATTCCCTTCTTCTGCAAGGGCATCGAGCTGACATAGCTGGTGGCGCAGATCGTGCCGCGCCTGCCGGGCTTCCTCAATGGCAGCTTTCAGGATTTTCGTAGCGCTGCTGCTGCATGGAAAGAAGCTGATTTTCCTGCCGGAGTCTCGCGTTCCGGTTCAGGCTGTTCGCCATCAGAAGGAAGATTGCGCGAAAGAAAAGCGCATCAAAAACAGTGTGT
>VOFJ01001825.1_pt1 | contig 18395 bp, 30 predicted proteins | sample 5384081 | NCBI WGS metagenome assembly VOFJ01 (sample SAMN12384729, study PRJNA508395) | human gut metagenome | isolation source: healthy gut I | host: Homo sapiens
TAAAAATAGCGGTAGGAATAGAAAACATAACCTGTGTAATGATAGGTCCGATAATATTCGGAAGCACTTCCTCGAAAAAATAATGAAGAAGCTGCCTGCGCCCAACGTTCTGGATGCAAGTACGAACTCCTGCTCTTTTTAATTTCCCAGCATCTCGGCACGGGCGATACGGCTCATTCCGATCCACTCCGTGAGCATCAGAGCGATTACGATGGTCAGGATGCCAGGTTTAAATACCAGAAGCATCAGAGTTACGATAACAAGTCTCGGAATACCGTTGGCTACCTCCAGGATACGCTGCATGACCATATCCACCCTGCCGCCGAAATAACCGGAAATCAGACCATAACTCATGCCGATAAGCATATCTATGATAGCTGCTGCAATGGCAATAATCAGGGGAAACCCGTGCTCCAGACCAGGTTCTTGTCCAGATGTCACGGCCTAAGTTATCACTCCAAACCAGTAATACACATCAGTAAGGCTTTTTTTTCTTCATAGTTATTGATATTTTTGGAGCCTCTTGAGGTTTTGAAGTTTTCGCTTCCATCGAAGATTCCGAATTTTTCAAGGGCTTTACTCTAGGTGCAAAGTTCTTTTTTCACTTAAATTCTGTCCGGAATAAGTATAATCATTCATACCGGGACCGATAGCTGCCATGATGGTGATCAGGATAATCAGTACCAGACCGACTATGGCGCTTGTTTTTTTCTTACAAAACGGAGCAGGACATCTTTCCAGAAGCTCTGTGCCGCAAAGTTTGTATCAATGCCGATTTCTTCTGCATTGTTTTTCAGGCGAAAATCAGAATCCACGGGCACGTAAGTAGCTGCCGGTGCTGTTTCCACTGCTGCAGGACTTTTTTTCATGATGTCAGTCTCCCTTTCTTTGCAAGTCGGATTCTCGGATCGATCACACCATAGAGAATATCTACAACCAGCATAATTATAATATACATTGCGGAATAAATAAAACTCAAAGCAATAACCACATTATAGTCATTGGACTGGATGGCATTTACCAGTAAGCTTCCAACTCCGGGAATTGCAAAAATTTTTTTCTACTACCAGAGATCCTGTCATCAAATCTACGATAAGCGGTGCGAGAACTGTGATGATAGGAATCAGGGCATTGCGAAGTGCATGGCGGAAAATCAGTGCAGAACCGGAAATACCTTTACTCTCTGCCAGCAGCATATAGTCACTTCCAGAACCTCCAGCATTTCGCTTCGGGTAAATCTCGCAATGGATGCCATGGTAAACATGGAAAGGGCTATACTTGGAAGTACACTTGACATCCCGGCATTGTTTGCCTTATACAGCATTGGGAACCACTGAAGCCGGAATCCAAGGCTGTAGCTAAGGGCAAGGGCAAATACGTAGGACGGCACCGACACACCGATTACCGATATGACTGTGGCCAGCGAATCCCATATAGTGTTATGCTTCAGCGCCGCCAGTAGTCCCAATAATAAGCCAATTATGGCTCCAATGGTAACGGCCAGTCCTCCGATTCCAATGGAAATAGGAAGTCTTGTCTGGATCATCTGAGAAATAGGGGTGTTTTTGGAAATGTTGTAGCTGACGCCAAGATCACCCTTTAACATATTTTTGGCATAATTTGCAAACTGGACAACAACCGGCTGGTCCAGACCGTATTTTTACATACAGGGCTGTACGCTGGTCATCATTTAACTTCTCATCATTAAACGGGGGAACCTGGCATGAGCTGCATGAGAACAAACAGCACCAGCAGGATTACCAGTAAAGTGAAGAAAGAAGTTACAACTCGTTTGAGCGTATATTTTTTCACAACTTTTCCTCCTTGATTCGTTCGTTGCAATCCACAGGATAAACAGCATAGCTACTATTTGTTCTGCGGATGGCAACGGCAATATTACCTTAAAAAGCCGCACCGGGTAAAACCCCTGGTGCGGCCGAAGTTACTCAATTCAACTTATTCAGATTTTACTGCATTTTTGTATACACGATTCAGTGCTACAGGATGGAAATCAACGCCAGTTACTACGCTGGACAGCATCTCTGCATTTGCCTGTGTATAAAGCGGGGAAAATTTACAGCGTCATCCATAACAAGTTTCTCTGCGTCATACATTCTAGCCCAACGTCCTTCAGCATCTGTGCAAAGATCACCAGTTGTACACTCTGCGATAATGGAGTCATACTCTTCGTTGCTCCACAGACCATAGTTGTTGGAGTTGTCTGTAATCCACATTCCAAGATATGTCATTGGGTCTGCATAATCTGGTCCCCAACGGGTAAGAGCTACTTCTGTATGTTCCGTTCTGCATATCCTCAACACGCTGTTTCTTAGGCTCTACCGTAAGGTTTACTGTTAATCCCGGAAGGGCTGTCTCCCACTGCTCTTTCAAAACCTGAGCAACCTTCTGCGGTGCATCATCAGCGTCAACGATCATATCAAGCTCGATTTCTGTCTCGCCAAGTTCCTCAAGACCTTTTGCCCAGTAATCAGCTGCTTTTGTCTGTATCATATGCACAAACATCGGAGAATTTCTCCCGGTCTTCAGAGAAGTCGGATCCGTCAGGACCTGCTGCAAACTGCATAGGAACTGCTGTGTATGTCGGAAGGGAACCATCTTTCAGAACGTCTGTTGTGATGGATTCACGATCGATTGCCATTGTCATTGCCATACGGATGTTTAAGTTAGCAAGCTCCGGAACTGCTGCGATGTTAGGGGCTTACATACCAAAGATATCCAGCACCGATTGTCTGGAACTCAGGATCATCTGCAACCCGGGTCAACCTGCTCACCATTTACAAGTTGTAAGGTCAAGGTCACCTGTCTGATAGCTCATAAGAGCCTGCTGGGGAATCCTGAATGACCTGATAGTTAAGTCCCGGAAGGGAAATATTGTCTGCATCGTAGTAATCAGCGTTCTTTGTAAGGTGAATCTCTGTTGCAGCCGGCTCATAGGTATCAAGTACGAATGCACCGTTAGAAAGGGTCGTCTCCGGGCTTGTGCCAAAGGTGTCTGCGCAAGTTTCAAAGAATGCTTCGTTTATAGGGTAGAATGTTGGGAAGTACATCAGTGACAGGAAATAGGATACCGGAACATTCAGTTTAACTTCCAGTGTCTTATCATCAACTGCTGTAACGCCAAGCTCGGAGTTTGTCTTTCTCGCCAGCGATAATCTCAGCTGCATTCTCAACCGGCCAATGTCACTTAACATATAAGCATACTCAGAAGCTACGTCTGGATCAACTGCCCTCTGCCATCCAAATACGAAATCGGAAGCGGTTACAGGATCGCCGTTGCTCCACTGTGCGTCACGAAGATGGAAAGTATAGGTAAGTCCATCGTCTGATAAATCATAGCTTTCTGCAATGGCCGGAACTGCCTTTCCGTCTGAGTCCATCTGCATAAGTCCATCGGTATAGTCTGCAATTACCTCAAAGGATGTACCATCAGTAGCCTGCTGTGGGTCAAGGGACTGTACCGGGTTTCCAGCATAACATTCAGGTCAGATGTGCTTTCTTCTACTGCTGCATAAGCAACGGTTCCAGTGCTCATAAGACCGACTGTCATTGCGGAAGCTGTCAAAAGGGAAATCACTGCTTTTGACTTTTTCATAATCATTTCCTCCTCTTCTCGAAATAGATTCAAGACTTTATGTTACCCGTCTATCATCCGCTTTTCGTATAATAACACATCAACGTTGTAAAGTAAAGAACTTTTTTGTCTAAATTGTGAACTTTTTTCTGTGTAAGAGCGGCATATGTATTTATGAAGCAGACATTATCAATTGTATCTGCCAAATAATACACTTAATCGACACCGGAACCGCAATCAGACAGGAAACTGCGCACAATAACATGATTGCCATATCTTGAAAAGGAATTTAGAATTAAGAATGATTTCCAGAGGGTATTGCTGTGTCTGAACATAGGAAAATAGCAGAATTGCTCCTCCAAGATAGGTAAAAAGCAATGTGTTTACGGTAGTACCTATAATTTCTTTTCCTGCCTGGTAACCGGAAGCTGTGAGTTCCCTTTCGCTGTCAGACTGTTTTTATGGATCCACACCTCATAGACAGATGAGGTTACAGACAATGCGGTGTCAATAACGGCTCCCAAGAGTACTGAAAAACATTACAAAAAATACCAACGTGTAACATATTAATATGAATATCAGTGCTGTAATAATACATAAAGTCATCTTCCGAAATCTGAAGCTCATTCAGTCCATAGTTTCCAGTTCTCCATATAATGACATATAGTGGAATAAATAAGAGCAGCATTACAAGAACTGTAGCCGCAAATGCCGCACGTGTTTTTGGATTGTTGCCATTCTGATAAAACAGAGAATTATAGCAGACACCTGCTCCGGCAGCCAGTATCAAGAAGCAATGGTGGAAACCATTAGCCATCAATATAACCGAAAAAAAACAGGATAATAATATTACCTGCCAGTGCCATGATTGAAACAGCTCCACGTTCTCCTCCAATTGTAATCATCAAAAAAAGCAGCACTAATGTAAGAAAAAGAATCATTATTTTCCACTCCTTTTCAGTGATGGTATTTTCATAATAATCGAAGCAATTAAAACAGATACTGGTATTGCCAACACTATTCCAATACTTTCTATCAGAAAGCGACAGATATCATATGGAATGTGATATCTTACAAGCGTTATAAATCTGATCTCATTATTCATTTTCAGGATAAACATGGGAATCATGCCGCTTGCCAGAACAAATAGCAGTACATTTATCATGGTTCCCATAATATCATATCCGATTTCCACTCCCTGAATGTATCAGCTTTCTTATAGAAACGGATGGATTTTTTCCGAACAATTTCACCTGTTGCCGCACTGATGGTTACAGTTACATCCATAATCGCACCAAGCCCTGTCAGCATAATATCTGTCCAGAAAATATCTGCTGAATTACCCATACTCCCAAGATATTCCAGATTGAATAATCGAAGTCCCCAAAAGTACGGATAGAAAATTCATATAAAGCCATAATCAAAAATAAAAACACATAGAGTAGAAACAATAGAAGCCCATGTCTTTCTATGGATACCATTTAAGCAGACTAAAGTTGTCACAGAAAAAAGAAGTGCAATCATATTACAGATATTTAAAATATTTTCCCCCATTCCGAAACGCACGAAATCCAGCCACAAATATAAAAGTATTCAACAGCAGTGACAGTATGGTGTAAAAGCCTTGTTTTCCAGTGATGCAGATCAGAAGGACAAACAGACCACCAGCCAGTAAAGCCAAATAAACGTCACGTTTTACGGAGCGGATAGTTTTCCCGGGATTTTCACTGGAGCCGCTTAAGAGAACCGTATCACCTTTGTGGTATTTCTGTGTATCAACCTGGGAAGAAGTATATTCATTGGAAACAGTAATTTCTTTCTCCTTTTATGCGTTCCATTCAAAATACGCACTGTCATTTTCTGTGTATAGTAATGCTCTTCTGAATCCCTGGTTCCTTTTTCTGCTCATAGTTTCCGTCTCTGTTACCGAGCATATCTTTGCCAAAGGTGTGTGGTAAAAACCTCGGCGTTGAAGCAGGTAAACAAAACAAACATAACATAAACACTGGCTAAAAGAGCTTTTTTATGAGACAGGCAAAGTTTCATTATATTCAAGCTTCTCCTTCCTGTGCATTTTTCTCCTGCTCTGCGCAGTCCCTGCATAAGCCATGCAGCATATCGCCACTGCACTGAAGCAGGAAACCATGGTCCTGAAATAAATGTTCTTTAAATTCTTCCATAAAATCACAGTCCAGATGGATCACCTTCCCACAGCGGATACATTTCAGATGAAGATGATCTGCACATTGTTGATTTTCACCGGAAAACTGATATACGGCCTTATCTGAGTTCAGATCCGGATATTTAATGATAATCTTTTCTGAACACAGTTTATCAAGATATCGGTATACAGTAGTTGTGTTCGCTTTAATTCCGATTTCTTTCAAATAATCCTCAATATCTGCCACACTGACAGTGACAGACTTCTGCTGCTTCATATATTCTAAAATAACCTGTCTTGTCTTTGTTGTATAAGATTTACGCTCAGCCATCAGGAAGCTCCTTTCTCTTCTTGTACATAGTTATTTTATAAACGCTTTTTACAATTCTTTTTTTATTGTACCTTTCCTTACAATTCCCGTCAATAAGCCTATAATATTTTTCGCAGTTTCAAAAAGCAAATTATTTGCATTTTATCGTTGACAATCTGTTCCCTCAATGCTATATTATCAAGCGCAAATGGTTTGCATTTTTTCGTACATCACATATGCTTTTCGCACATCTGAGTATGTGCAGAATGGAGATTATTATGAAAAGCGTTTCTATATGGTATCCGCACTGACAGCAGCTGCTGCTCTTTCTCTTGGAACGGCTGTATATGCAGCAGAAAATGATGCATCTGATTCTTCTGATCAGAAGTTAAAGGTAATGGCAAGCTTATACCCAATGTACGACTTTGCCGTGAAAGTTGGCGGAGATAAGGTAGAGGTCACCAGCATGGTACCGGCTGGAACGGAGCCTCATGACTGGGAACCGGCTGCTGCAGATATTAAGAATCTGGAAGATGCAGATGTATTTATTTATAACGGTGCCGGTATGGAGCATTGGACAGAGGATGGAGTGCCACTTTTTAAAGGCCTTTACCATCTTTATGGGAGTGTTTTTTGCAGGCAGTCCCATTTCTGATCTTTTGGGGGTTCTTCTCTCCTCTGCTATTCAGATTTATGTGTCAGAAAAATGGATATCCGGCATTTTTTCAAAGAAAACGGTTTCTGCCATGTTATGTGGTATTTTGGCAGGATTTTTTTCTTCCTGTATGTGCCTGTGCATCCATTCCGGTTCTCAAAAGCCCTGGTTAAAAAGGGGTTCCTCTTCCAGCTGCAATTTGCTTCATGACCGCTTCTCCTGTAATCAATCCAGTGGTAATTTTATCCACTTATTATGCCTATAATGGAAGTATAAAAGCAGTTCTCTGCCGCTGTATTACAGGAATGATCTGTTCTTTTCTGATTGGAATTTCTTTTGTGATGAAAAAACCGGAGAATTATTTTAAAATGGATACGGAAATGGGAAGCTTCTGCACCTGTGGATGTTATGTCTCCGGGAATGCTTCTGGCGGAAGGGAAGAGAAATTCTGGCAGTTCTGTATTCATGCAAGGACCGAATTTTATACAGTTGCAAAATATCTGCTGGCAGGTATTGGAATTTCTACCGTTTTTCAAATGCTAAATCTTACAAAAAGCGGGAACTATAGAAAATAAATGGATGCCTGTTTCAGTGCTGGTTATGATGCTCCTTGCTTTTTCTTCTTTCTCTTTGCTCTTCTTCGGATGCTGTAGTTGCAAAGAAGTATTACTGGAATCACAAATTTTATTCATGCCCTTGGTTTTCTGGCATTTTGACCAATGATGGATATCAAAAAATGTAATCATGCTGCACAGCTACTTCAAATAGTATCCCGGAATGATTTTCAAACATGCTTTCGAATATCATAAAAAGCATCACCTATTCTTCTATCTTGAATAAGTGATGCTCTTTTTAATATTGTAATGGTTCTGCACCTTCACAATTATATGCTCTAGAGCGTGTTTGGAAAATGCTTTTCAACAAAAAACACCTTGCGGAATACACTACTGCCTTCTAGATCGTTACTTCAGATCACATAATCATCCGCACTTGCAGCCTGCCAGTCAAGAAGATCTCCTAATGTAATGTTATCTACTACTTCATTGATGGCATCATCAATCTTCTTCCAGAGGATACGTGTGACGCATGCATCACCTTTCTCGCAGCCGCCTCCGTCTGGTGCGACACAGTCTACCGGTGACAGACAGCCTTCTGTCAGTCTGAGGATCATGCCTACTGTATACTCCTCCGGTCTACGCTGCGGGGAATAACCGCCCTGAGGTCCGCGGACGCTCTTCACATATCCTGCCTTATTTAATACGGAAATAATCTGCTCCAGATATTTCTCAGAAATCTCCTGTCTGCGTGCTACATCCTTCAACCTGATCGGCTCTCCATTGTCATTGGTAGCCAGATCAAGCATTAACTTTATTGCATATCTACCCTTAGTGGATATTCTCATCTTCATTCCTCCTGCTCTGGGACTTCTGCGTCTCTCTTACAGAATCTCCTATACAGATGATTATACCTTTTAATTCCTATTATTTCAATAGGGAAATGCTATATTGTTTTGAGTTGGTTTTGTCATTCTGATTTTTAAAAAAAAAAAAAACGACAACCACTCAGGTTACCGTTTCTTGGTTTTCTGTACCTTCAAAACTACATACATGTTACATCCTAATGGAATCATTTTACCTCTGCGTGATTTCCGGCAGCCACTTTATTGCCTTTCTCATTTCTTGGTCAAGCCCTCACCCTATTAGTAGCAGTCAGCTCCGTGCATTACTGCACTTCCACCCCTGCCCTATCTACCTCGTCGTCTTCAAGGGGGTTTACTTCTTTCGAATGGGATATCTCATCTTGAGGGGGGCTTCACGCTTAGATGCCTTCAGCGTTTATCCCTTCCGGGCTTGGCTACCCGGCCGTAGACTTGGCAGTCTAACCGGTGCACCAGCGGCCCGTCCATCCCGGTCCTCTCGTACTAAGGACAGCTCCTCTCAGATATCCTACGCCCACGCCGGATAGGGACCGAACTGTCTCACGACGTTCTGAACCCAGCTCGCGTACCGCTTTAATGGGCGAACAGCCCAACCCTTGGGACCTACTACAGCCCCAGGATGCGATGAGCCGACATCGAGGTGCCAAACCACTCCGTCGATGTGAACTCTTGGGAGTGATAAGCCTGTTATCCCCAGGGTAGCTTTTTATCCGTTGAGCGATGGCATTCCCACTTAATACCACCGGATCACTAAGCCCTACTTTCGTACCTGCTCCACCCGTCGGTGTCGCAGTCAAGCTCCCTTCTGCCTTTGCACTCTTTGGATGGTTTCCGTCCATTCTGAGGGAACCTTTGGGCGCCTCCGATACCCTTTCGGAGGCGACCGCCCCAGTCAAACTCCCCGTCTGGCATTGTCCCACCGCCGGGTCACGGCGGCTGGTTAGAAACCCAATACTGCAAGGGTGGTATCCCAACAGCGGCTCCGCAATAACTGGCGTTACCATTTCACAGCCTCCCACCTATCCTGTACATGCAGCACCGGATCCCAGTGCCAAACTGGAGTAAAGCTCCATGGGGTCTTTCCGTCCTGGCGCGGGTAGCCAGCATCTTCACTGGCACTTCAATTTCACCGGATGTATTGCCGAGACAGCGCTCAAATCATTACGCCTTTCGTGCGGGTCGGAACTTACCCGACAAGGAATTTCGCTACCTTAGGACCGTTATAGTTACGGCCGCCGTTTACTGGGGCTTCAATTCAAAGCTTCGCTTGCGCTAACCTCTCCTCTTAACCTTCCAGCACCGGGCAGGCGTCAGCCCATATACCTCACCTTACGGTTTCGCATAGACCTGTGTTTTTGCTAAACAGTTGCTTGGGCCAATTCTCTGCGGCCTACCTTCGTAGGCACCCCTTATCCCGAAGTTACGGGGCCATTTTGCCGAGTTCCTTAACAATGCTTCTTCCGTCGGCCTTAGGATTCTCTCCTCATCCACCTGTGTCGGTTTACGGTACGGGTACAATGTACACAATAGCGGCTTTTCCTGACAGCCAGCTCACCGGCTTCGCTACTTTAATTTCGCTCCGCGTCACGTCTTTGGATTGAACAGCGGATTTGCCTGCTGTTCTCCTACCTCGCTTGCACCGGTTTCTCCATTCCCGGCTCCGGCTCTCTGTCTGTGTCCCCACATTTCTGATACATTGCAGTACAGGAATTTCAACCTGTTGTCCATCGACTACGTCTTTCGACCTCGCCTTAGGTCCCGACTTACCCAGGGCAGATCAGCTTTACCCTGGAAACCTTAGATATTCGGCCGTGAGGATTCTCACCTCACTCTCGCTACTCATTCCGGCATTCTCTCTTCTTAACACTCCACTGCTCCTTTCGGTACAGCTTCGTCGCAGTTAAGAATGCTCCTCTACCAATGACATTGTCATTCCTCAGCTTCGGTGTAGTGTTTAGCCCCGGACATTTTCGGCGCAGGACCTCTCGACTAGTGAGCTATTACGCACTCTTTGAATGAATGGCTGCTTCTGAGCCAACATCCTAGTTGTCTTCGAAATCCCACATCCTTTTCCACTTAACACTCACTTTGGGACCTTAGCTGGAGGTCTGGGCTGTTTCCCTTTTGACTACCCAACTTATCTCGTGCAGTCTGACTCCCAATCATCATCTTTATGGCATTCGGAGTTTGATAATCTTCGGTAAGCTTTGACGCCCCCTAGGATATTCAGTGCTCTACCTCCGCAAGACTAAATTGAGGCTAGCCCTAAAGCTATTTCGAGGAGAACCAGCTATCTCCGGGTTCGATTGAATTTCTCCGCTACCCACACCTCATCACCACCCTTTTCAACGGATGTGTTCGGACCTCCATTGCCTTTTACGGCAACTTCATCCTGGACATGGGTAGGTCACCCGGTTTCGGGTCTACTCACACTGACTAACTCGCCCTGTTAAGACTTGGTTTCCCTTCGGCTCCACACCTTTGGTGCTTAACCTTGCCAGTAAGAGTAACTCGCCGGACCGTTCTACAAAAAGTACGCGGTTGAGCATGTAAAGCTCTTCCACAGCTTGTAAACACAGGGTTTCAGGTTCTCTTTCACCCCCTCCCGGGGTTCTTTTTCACCGTTCCTTCACAGTACTATGCGCTATCGGTCACTAAGGAGTATTTAGCCTTGGGGGGTGGTCCCCCCGATTTCCTACAAGGTTCCACGTGTCTCGTAGTACTTCGGATTCCGCTCGCTCCCTTCTGATTTCGAATACGGGGCTTTCACCCTCTGTGGCTGGCTTTCCCAATGCCATTCTTTCTATCTTACGGGTCACTTCTTGCGGTCCATAACCCCGGAATGCACGCATCCCGGTTTGGGCTCCTTCCATTTCGCTCGCCGCTACTTTGGAAATCGATTTTTCTTTCTTTTCCTCCGGCTACTTAGATGTTTCAGTTCACCGGGTTCCCCCTGCATGCCTATGTATTCAACATGCAGTGACTGGAGTTCTTCCAGACGGGTTTCCCCATTCAGACATCTGCGGATCAATGGACATTTGCTCCTCCCCGCAGCTTTTCGCAGCTTATCACGTCTTTCTTCGGCTCTTAGTGCCAAGGCATCCACCCTGCGCTCTTATTAGCTTAACCATTACCCTGTTGCATAGCGTTGCAACAGTTGGTCGGTCTGAGTTGTTCTCAGTTTGTAACTTGCGTTACTTGTGTTTACTCTTGAATGATTTCTCATTCTTTCTTCGCATCTTTCGATGCGCCTCGGATGTCTTGAAATTGGCATGTTCGTTTTTTATACAAACATACCCTTTTATTTCTAGATATTTCAGTATGTAGTTTTCAATGTACAATCTTTTATTCTTGTTGACTTTTTTAATCAGTCATTACATGCTTGCAAAAATTTCTTTTAACATCTTTTTAATCACTGGTCAAACCAGCATCTATATAAAACATTCTCATGAATGATTTAAGCCCTTTTTTAAAATCCGGCAGCCACCTGCTCTCCCATGCCGTCTCCAGCATAGTACCATGGGCCGCTTGGGTCTTAACCATCGTGTTCGGGATGTGGACGGGTGTTTCCCCAGGCGCATCGCCACCGGAAGTTTCTTCGTTCCTTTTAGGAACATTCATAATTGAACAGCATCATTCCTTACTTCTTCTTCCTTAGAAAGGAGGTGATCCAGCCGCACCTTCCGATACGGCTACCTTGTTACGACTTCACCCCAGTTACCGGCTCCACCTTCGACAGCTCCCTCCTAAAGGTTGGGTCACTGACTTCGGGCATATCCAACTCCCCATGGTGTGACGGGCGGTGTGTACAAGACCCGGGAACGTATTCACCGCGACATTCTGATTCGCGATTACTAGCGATTCCAGCTTCATGTAGTCGAGTTGCAGACTACAATCCGAACTGAGACGTTATTTTTGAGATTTGCTTGCCCTCACGGGGTCGCTTCCCTTTGTTTACGTCATTGTAGCACGTGTGTAGCCCTGCTCGTAAGGGGCATGATGATTTGACGTCATCCCCGCCTTCCTCCAGGTTATCCCTGGCAGTCTCTCTAGAGTGCCCACCTGAAATGCTGGCTACTAAAGACAAGGGTTGCGCTCGTTGCGGGACTTAACCCAACATCTCACGACACGAGCTGACGACAACCATGCACCACCTGTCTCCACTGTTCCGAAGGAAAGGGTCACATTACTGACCTGTCAGTGGGATGTCAAGAGCAGGTAAGGTTCTTCGCGTTGCTTCGAATTAAACCACATGCTCCACCGCTTGTGCGGGTCCCCCGTCAATTCCTTTGAGTTTCATTCTTGCGAACGTACTCCCCAGGTGGAATACTTAATGCGTTTGCTTCGGCACCGAAGGAACTATTGTCCCCCGACACCTAGTATTCATCGTTTACGGCGTGGACTACCAGGGTATCTAATCCTGTTTGCTCCCCACGCTTTCGAGCCTCAGCGTCAGTAATCGTCCAGTAAGCCGCCTTCGCCACCGGTGTTCCTCCTAATATCTACGCATTTCACCGCTACACTAGGAATTCCGCTTACCCCTCCGACACTCTAGCCTGACAGTTTCAAAAGCAATTCCGGGGTTGAGCCCCAGGCTTTTCACTTCTGACTTGCCATGCCGCCTACGCTCCCTTTACACCCAGTAAATCCGGATAACGCTTGCCCCATACGTATTACCGCGGCTGCTGGCACGTATTTAGCCGGGGCTTCTTAGTCAAGTACCGTCATTTTCTTCCTTGCTGATAGAAGTTTACATACCGAAATACGTCGTCCTTTTCACGCGGCGTCGCTGCATCAGGGTTTCCCCCATTGTGCAATATTCCCTACTGCTGCCTCCCCCGTAGGAGTTTGGGCCGTGTCTCAGTCCCAATGTGGCCGATCACTCTCTCAAGTCGGCTACTGATCGTCGCCTTGGTGGGCCGTTACCTCACCAACTAGCTAATCAGACGCGGGTCCATCTTGTACCACCGGAGTTTTTCACACCGTACCATGCGGTACTGTGCGCTTATGCGGTATTAGCAGTCGTTTCCAACTGTTATCCCCCTGTACAAGGCAGGTTACCCACGCGTTACTCACCCGTCCGCCACTCAGTCACAATGGTCTTCCTCCCGAAGGATTCTGTCCAAGGCGCTTCGTTCGACTTGCATGTATTAAGCACGCCGCCAGCGTTCATCCTGAGCCAGGATCAAACTCTCGTTAAAAGTGTTTGTTCTGTCAGAATGACGTTAGCCATTCATCCATTACTGTTGTTTTGGAAATCGTTAGCTTCGATTACTCGAATTAACAATGTTCGCTCTGAAAATTTTTTTTGAATTTTCAGGGATGGTTGCTGTTCAATTATCAATGTTCCTGTTTTTGTTTCTTTTAAGCCTTATTCTTGTCCGAGAAGTATTAACGGAGAAGGAGGGATTTGAACCCGCGCCGCTATTAACGACCTACTCCCTTTCCAGGGGGAGCCCCTTCAGCCACTTGGGTACTTCTCCAAGCAGTTGACTCTTTTTAAGAAGAAACTTTTTTTCAAATAAAAAATAGAAGTTCTTCACTTCTATAGCGGAGAAGGTGGGATTCGAACCCACGGAGGTTTGACCCTCAGGTTTTTCAAGACCAGGCACCATAAACCGCTCGGCCACCTCTCCAAGTGCGTCGTTCTGTCTGACGCGCTCCATTATAATATCATCTGTATTTGACAATGTCAACACTTTTTCACAACTTTTTTCAAGGTTTTTTATTTTATTTTCAATTTTCGCCTGTTTTTCCTTTATTTATAGGCATTTCAAGCTATTATTTTCTTGTTTTTTCTCATTCAAAATACAGATAAACATCGTTTTTTATGGTTGTAGTGATTGTGAATTTACAAAGACTAAATCAATCTGTTTAATCAAAACCATCGTGTTTGTTATTTTTATTGCATTTATACTATTTCTATTTGGCGTCCAATTCAATAAATAATTCTGCTATATCTATATCCTCCGGTGTGGTGACTTTTATATTTTTTGTAATCACCCTGAACAAATCTTACCTGATTTGTTGTAAACTCTTCCACCACCATTGCATCATCTGTTATATTTAGAGTCGTATTACCTTTTTCTAATTCTTCTTTCATTTTTTTTATATGCCATCTTTACTAAATCCGTCTTAAAACTTTGTGGTGTTTGAGTTATCCATAATTCACTTTTCTATTTGGGGTATCTATAATATACCCTTCTTTGTTAGCTCTTTTTTATTGTATCTTTGTAGGGTACTCTACCACACAGGCATCACTGTTTATAGTACCCCTTCTATACTTCTTTCTATAATTTCATTATTTATCAAAGGCCTTGCACCATCATGAATAAGAACTATGTTTCCGTTACTTCTTTTTAACCCATTATAAACAGACTCATATCTTTCGCTTCCACCTGCTACTACATTTTTAATTTTTTAAGATTATATTTTTCTACAATTTCTTTTTTTGCAGTAATCTATGTCCTCTTTTCCTGTAATAAGAATTATTTCATCTACTCTGCTTTTTTTCAAATTCAAAAAAGGGAATACCAGATAACCGGCTTTCCCTTTATTTCCATAAATTGTTTTTTGTTTTGCTTTTCATTCGACTGCCACTTCCTGCGCCAATACTATTGCTGTTATTTTATTCATATCTTTCACCTAATTTTAAATTTGGAATAGCATTTAAATCCCAACCGTGTGTAATTCCGTTTTTTATATTCATAATAAGTCTGCTGAACCTATCATTACTGCGTTGTCTGTACACAAAATAGGTGATGGATGATAAAAATTCCACGCCTCTTTTTTGCATTCTTCCTTGAAAGCTGCTCTGATGGCTGTGTTTGAAGCCACTCCGCCTGCTATGGCAAACTTTTTTCATTCCCTGTTTCTTCAAGGGCAATCATTGATCTGCTTACTAAAGTATCCACTACGGATTTTTTGGAAAGATCTTTGCCACATCTGCAGGATTAATCTCTTCGCCTTTCATTTTTTTGACAAATTAAGCTGGTTAAGTACTGCCGATTTAAGCCCGCTAAAGCTAAAATCATAAATACTGTTAGTTATTTTTGTCCTTGGAAACTCATATGCATGAGGGTTGCCTTCTTTTGAGATTTTGTCAATTTTAGGGCCTCCCGGGTATCCTAAACCTATTGCTCTTGCAACCTTATCAAAAGCTTCACCTGTTGCATCATCTCTTGTTTTTCCAAAATTTTGTATTTTCCATAATCTTCAACAACAACTAAATGAGTATGTCCACCTGATACTACAAGGCACACAAATGGGGGCTATAATTCCTTGTTTTCAACATAATTAGCGCAAATATGACCTTCAATATGGTGCACACCAATTAAAGGTATGTCCTTTGCAAAAGCATATAGCCTTTGCCTCTGCCACACCACCAATAAGGCTCCAACTAAGCCCGGTCCATATGTAACACCTATTGCATCTATGTCATCTAATGTGCAATTAGCGTCCGACAAAGCTTTTTCTATAACGTAATTTATATTTTCAATATGTTTTCTTGATGCGATTTCAGGCACAACACCACCATATAAAGTATGTAAATCTATCTGAGATGAAATAACATTAGATAATGCTTCTCTACCGTTAACTACTACTGCCGCCGCTGTCTCATCACAAGAACTTTCAATTGCTAATATTTTCACTTCTTCCATGTTAACACCTTTTCTTTTTTTCTGTCTAATTAATGTTAATAAGTTTAGTCCTCAAAACATAAATTAACAGACATTCCATCCTTTTCCTGCTTTAGCATTTTCAAATATATCCGTAACTGTATCCATATACTCTAAAGGTCTTACTAATGAAGGGCTGAAATGTGTAAGCCACATTTCCTTAGGGTTGTGCCTCTTTTTGCAATCTTTGCTGCCTCTTTAAATGTCATATGTTTATGTTCTCTTGCCTTGGCCTCCTTATCAGGTTCGCCATACATCCCTTCACATATAAAGGTCCGCCCTTTTTCCGCCTCTGCTATTACAGGCACTGGTCTTGTATCTGTTGTATAAGTAACTTTTAAACCTTTTCTTGGTGCACCAACTACCATATCAGGTGTAAATGTTACACCATCAACTTCAACCGTCTCACCTTTTTTTGAAGTTTTCCCCAACTTCTTATAGGTATGTTAAGTTTTTTTTGCCGCTTCAGGGTTGAATTTTCCTCCACGATCTATTTCTATGGAATACCCGTAGCAAAGTATATTATGCTTTACTCTAAAAGCTTTAATCCTGAAATCTTCAAATTCCAGTGTTTGCTCACCTTCAGTAAGTTTCAATAAAATTAATGTCAAAAGGTAATTCAGGTGCTATGGTTCTAAGAGCATTGACAACTTTTTGTCAATCCTCTTGGACCTATCATTGTAAGAGGTTCCGTTCTCTCTGCATTTCCCATTGTTAAAAGTAAACCCGGCAAGCCACTAATATGATCTGCATGATAATGTGTAATGCAGATAACATCAATAGGCTTAAATGTCCAGCCTTTTTCTTTGATTGCAACCTGAGTACCCTCTCCACAATCTATTAATATATTTTTTCCATTATATCTGCACATAAGGGCCGTAAGCCATCTTCTTGGAAGTGGCATCATTCCCCCCTGTTGCCAAGTAAACAAACATCTAACATACCTTCTCCATTTTCTAAATGATTAAAATCATAACAATTCTGTATAATTTTTGTATTTATTTTGTATAAAAAATTTTTCTGTTATTTCATCATAGCATTTTTTCGCACAAATCAAAAAGTATCTTCTCTTCCATCTTTTTTTTGAAAAATACCCCCCACTTATAATCTGCGAAAAATACACCTTCCTCTATTGTGGAATTATTCACTTTAATTTTTTTCCACAATTGTTACATACTACTTTAGTTAGTTGTTTATCTTTATATACTCTCATACTTTCCTCCTGTGTTAATAATTAGTCTTGTTTCATTCTAACTATAAACACTTTCAAATACTAGTGGAAAGTTCTTCTAATCATGTTTCCACATAATAAGAGCATTTTCAACAGGTTTTCATAAAAATTTTTACGTATTCCCCGCTTCTTCAAAGCCTAGTTTTTCATATAAACTTATTGCCGGAACATTAGTCTCTCTTACTTCAAAGTAATATCTGACACTCCTTTTTTTCCCGCATTCATAAAAAGTTTATTTAACATATTCTCAGCCACATTCTTTCTTCTAAAATTTTTTTTGACTGCCACATTGCTAATGTCAGCTTCTTCAAAAGAAATATATGCTCCACAATATGCCACAATTTCATCTTTAATTTCTGCTACTATATATACAGTATTTTCGTTTTTTAAAGAATCCAAAAGGATTTTTCAGACCATGGTAGAGAAAAAATTTCCTTCTCTATTCTTCGCAACCTGTTTTATATCCCTTCACTCATTAACCTATAGATTATTTCCTGCATCTTTTTGTTCTTTCCATTTTTTTTTTTTAATTCTCTTTCAGCCTGAGATAATCTTAAATATTCCGGTGCGTGCTCAGCTGCTGTTTCAGTCTTACCTTCTTTGTAATAAATTTCTGCCAAAAGATGCCAAAGATGAAGCCTTTGCTCTGTTTACAGATGCAGGCGCATAATAATGCTCTGTTGTCATTTCTTCTTCGATTATATCTTTGTAAGCATCCACGCCATCACCATTAAACATGACCGCCTGTGACACATATTATTTAATTCTTTTTACAAGATCTCTAATCATCATAATGCACTGTGGTTTTATAACTTCCATTGTTGTACCGTTAAACTTGTAAATTCCTGTGTAAACCTGTTCTCTTCTTGCATCCATAATAGGGCAGATAACAAAAGATGAAGAAAAAGATTATATGCTAACGCATCCATTGTTGAATATTTATAATTGGAATATTAAGTGCCAGTCCGGAAACCTTTAGCTGTGGCACTTCCGATTCTAAGACCTGTGTATGACCCCGGACCACCTGCAATTGCAATTGCATCCACCGTATTCATATCCAAATCTATATTCTTTCTTTATTTCATCTATCATAGGCAATAACGTCTGTGAATGTGTTTTTTGTGATTAATTGTATATTCTGCTGTTAAGACACCATCTGTTACAACAGCTACAGTTCTTATAATTAACTATAATCTATAATATGGATTGTGATGCGAAGTTTCTACAAGGTGAGGTAATCTTGAACAAAAAGGGGCTATACGGCTGCTACTTTGATTACAACCACTGGAAAAGTGACCAGGGTCGTCATTATTTAGTCGCATTGCTGGG
>VOFJ01000828.1_pt1 | contig 18380 bp, 23 predicted proteins | sample 5384081 | NCBI WGS metagenome assembly VOFJ01 (sample SAMN12384729, study PRJNA508395) | human gut metagenome | isolation source: healthy gut I | host: Homo sapiens
TGGCGATCATCCCCGCACTCGCGGCGATCATCGCCGTGGGAGGTCGGCTTCACCTCGCTGATGCTCGTCCTGATCGGCGAGCAGGGGCCTGATGGCCGGACGTATGACGCCCATCACGCCTGAGGCTGCCATCATCACCGGCGCCGCGGCAGGGGCCAACATTGCAAACGTTATGCCCACCATTCTGGTCTGCCAGACGCTCGTGACGATCGTGTCCTCGCTCGTGTTCTGGTTCTACCATCTTCAAAGGGCCACAAGGTCAAGCAGCCGCTCAACCCGACGAAGCGCGGCACGCTTCTTGAGAAGTTCAACGCCAAGCAGATCATCTCTCTGCTGAGCATCATGCTCATGCTCGTGCTGCTGGATTCGTCAGGGTCAACATCGGCGTCGCCGCCTTCGCGGTTGCCGGCCTGTTGTTCCTGTTCGGCGTTGCCGACGACGGCAAGGCGCCTCGTCCCCTGCCCTGGGGCACCATCGTGATGGTCCTTGCGGTCGGCTCTCTGCTCAACATCGTCAACAAGATGGGCGGCATCGATCTGATGAGCAACGCGCTCGCCAAGATCATGACCAAAGGGCACTGCGACTCCGTTCATGGGCATCTCCGCTGCACTGCTGAGCCTTGTCAGCTCCGCGCTCGGCGTGGTGTACCCGACGATGATGCCGATGTGCGCAGACATCGCTGCCCAGGTCGGCGGCGTGAACCCGGTCGCGCTGATGGCGGCTGTCGGCGCCGGCGGCTCTGTCCGGCATCCCCCCGCTGTCCACCGGCGGGCGCTGGCTATGGCGGCGCTCGCGACTGCGCTCCCCAACCGCACCAAGGAGGACGAGAACAAGACGTTCGTGCAGCTGTTCATCTACGCCGGCCTTGCGATCCTGATCCTGATCGTGCTCTGCTCGACCATCTACGTCCCGCTGGCAAACCTGCTGCATGGCGCCTGATCCCCGGAAACGTTTGACTGCAATCTGATTATCTGATAAAGGAGATATTTCCATGGAAAAAAAAGCATTGAGCAATATTACCGTTCTGGACCTGACCCGCGTTCTGGCCGGTCCGTACTGCACGATGATGCTGGCCGACTACGGCGCCAACGTCATCAAGATCGAGATGCCGGGCAAGGGCGACGATACCCGCGCCATGGGCCCGAAGAAGAACGACTACAGCATGTACTATGCCTACGTCAACCGCGGCAAGAAGGGCATCACCCTGAACCTGAAGTCCGAGGAGGGCAAAAAGCTCTTCCTCGAGATGGTCAAGAAGGCCGACGTCGTCGTCGAGAACTACCGCCCCGGCGTCATGGACAAGCTGGGCGTCGGCTATGACGTGCTCAAGGAGGTCAATGACCAGATCATCTACGCCGCCGTCTCCGGCTTCGGCTGCTACGGCCCGAAGCACCAGCGCCCCGGCTATGACATCATCGCTCAGGCCACCTCCGGCCTCATGAGCATCACCGGCGAGGCCGGCGGCCAGCCGCTGCGTGTCGGCAATGCCATGGGCGACGTGCTCGGCGGCATGAACCTCACCATCGGCATCCTCATGGCGCTCAACGCCCGCACCGTCACCGGCCGCGGCCAGCGCGTGGACGTCGCGCTCGTCGACTCCGTCGTCTCCAGCCTTGAGGTCGGCTGGCAGCGCTTCTTCGCCTCCGGCAAGCAGCCCGAGCTGATCGGCAACCGCTACGCCTCCGCCTTCCCGTATGACTCCTTCCAGGCCAGCGACGGACGCTTCGTCATCGGCTGCGGCAACGACAAGCTCTTCACGCTCCTGTGCACCAAGGCGCTCGACCGCCCCGAGCTGCTCGAGGATCCGCGCTTTGACACCAACATCCACCGCTGCGAGAACTACGCCGCGCTCAAGCCCGAGATCGAGAAGTGGAGCTCCCAGCACACCATCGCCGATTGCGTGGCCATCATCGATGCGGCCGGTGTCCCGGTTGCGCCGATCAATATGCTTGCCGACGTCGTCAACGATGACCACATCGCCAACGCCCGCGAGATGTTCGTGCACCTGCAGCACCCGGTCATCGGCGACATGATCGTCCCCGGCAACCCGGTCAAGCTCATGGATACCAAGCCGGAGATCACCAAGTGCGCGCCCGACCTCGGTCAGGACAACAAGGAGATCTACGAGGGTGTGCTCGGCCTGTCCGACGCAGACCTTGCCAGGCTGAAAGAAGAAAAAGTGATCTGAGTTTTTCGCTTTCGTTTCTCTCCCCCCCATAACTCCCTTCAAACATCCCCTCAAATCCTTTTTCTTTTCTCTCATAAAAAACGCTCATGGCTTTTGCCATGAGCGTTTTTCAAACTGTCAAAAAAGGATTCCTTTTCGACAAAGGGGGTTGCAGGCCGGTAAAAGGCTTTCCGCCGCTTATGCCGGGATGCGCCGGTATTGTGCACCGCGCGCGCAGCAGCGTCGCCAGCGCGAGCTTGATCGCGTCCGGCAGCAGAAACGGCAGTACGCACTTTGCCAGCACCACGCCGAGCGTGATCGCGCCCGTGCGGGTGTAGACGATGAGAAACCACGCCGTGCCGAATGCGTAGCACACGAGCAGCCCCACGGCAGCCGACAGCACGAACACCCACTGCCCGAGTCCCCAGCGCGCCTGCGCGAGGGCGATGATGAGCGCCAGCAGGATGAAGCCGACGAGGTATCCGCCGGTCGTGCCGATCAGGGACGCGAACCCGCCGCGAAAGCCCGCGAACACCGGCACCCACCGCGCCCAGCAGCAGATACACCAGCACGCTCACCGTACCGCGCTTGCCGCCGAGCAGCCCGCACACGGCGAAGATCGCAAAGGTCTGCAGCGTGAACGGCACGTCCGCCGGGATGCTGATCCATGCGCACACGGCGATGAGCGCCGCGCCGATCGCGCAAAAAGCAAAAGGTCTCTTGTGGAAAATTTCATAGTGTTGCCTCCGATTGTAAAGTAAAACGTGAATGAACTTAACAATCGGACGATAGCACACACGCGCCTGATTGTCAACCAAAAAAACGAAAATATCTTTACAATCCGCGCGCCGTGGTCTACACACTATAGGCAAAGAAACCGCATGACAAAGGGGGTGTGATCGGATGCTGCGGGATGATGTTTTGCTCCTGCTCACAGAGGCGGAGGGCTATGTATCCGGCGAGGAGATGCGCGAAGCTGGGCGTGACGCGCGCGGCGGTCGGTCAGGCGGTGCGCGCGCTGCGCGGGCTGGCGACATTGACGCCGTCACGAACCGGGGCTATTGTCTGCGCGCGCGGCCGGATACGCTCACGGCCGGGGACGTGCTGCCCTATCTGCCGCAGGCGCGGCGGGCTCTGGTGCAGTGCTTTGCGCAGATCGACTCCACCAACAGCTACCTCAAGGCGGAGGCCATGTCCGGTGCGCCGGACGGCCTGTGCGCTATCGCCGACCGGCAGACGGCGGGGCGTGGCCGCGCGGGGCGGTCGTTTCGCTCGGACGCGGGGCAGGGGGTCTACCTGTCGATGCTCCTGCGCCCGGCGTGCGCGGCGACGGCGGCCATGACCGTGACGGCGCACGTCGCGGTGGCTGTCTGCCGCGCACTCGAGCGCTGCGGCGTGCAGCCGGGCATCAAGTGGACCAACGACCTTGTCCTCGGCACGAAAAAGATCTGCGGCATCCTCACGGAGCTCACCGTCGAGGCCGAGTCCGGCACGGTCGACTCCATCGTGGCCGGCATCGGCGTGAACGTGCGCCAGCGGCCGGGGGGATTTCCCGGAAGAGCTGCGTGCCATCGCAGGCTCGGTGTATTCCGAGACCGGGCTCGAGCTCTCCCGCGCGCGCCTGGCCGCGGAGATGGTGCGTGCGCTCGATGAGATGTATCTCGACTGGCAGCGCGATCCGCGCGCATATCTCAGCGACTACCGTGCGCGCTGTGTCACGGTGGGGCGTCCCGTGCGCGTCGTGCGCGGTGAAGATGTCCGCACCGGCTTTGCCGAGGCGGTGGACGATGACTTCGCGCTCGTCGTCCGCTGGGAGGACGGCACGCGCGAGACCGTCACCGGCGGGGACGTGTCCGTGCGCGGGCTGTTCGGCTATCTGGACTGAATACAAAAGCAGCGGCTGCATCGCTTGGATGCAGCCGCTGCTTTTCTGCGCGGTTTCAGTAGGCACTGATGGGCAGGGAATCGTCGTCCTGCCCCTTTTCGACCGAGCGGATGACGATGTCATAGCCGACATCCTCATTGACCTGCACGTGCACGGTCTCGCCCGCGCGATGCCCCATCACGGCCTTGCCCACGGGGGATTCCTTGCTGATGAGCCCCTCGAGTGCGTTTTGCCGCAGCGTCGTCACGAGGCGGATGGTCTGCTCCTCGTCGTCCTCCTCGATATAGATCGTCACCTTGTCAAACAGGCCGATCTCGTCCGGGTTCGAGCTGGCGTCGATGACCTTCGCGGTCTTGATCATGCGCTCAAGATAGCGGATGCGGCTGTCGTTGCGGCTTTTTTCCCGCTTGGCTGCCTTGTATTCAAAGTTTTCGCTCAGGTCGCCGAAAGCGCGCGCCGTCTTGACCTCCTCGATCAGCTTCGGCCGCAGCTCCCGCGTGCGGTAGTCGATCTCGTCGCGCATCTTCTGGATGTCGACCTGCGTCAGTTCGTCGTACATGATAACACCTCGATTTCTCAGACGTCCATCTTATCACATCCCGCGTCAGAAGAAAAGGGGATGCTGCCGTTTTGCGCGCCGGGCTTGACAGAAAACGGCCGCCGCGCTATAATTGCTTCAAATAATTTAACTAATTACAACAGGAGGCGATCCGCATGGATCATACGGAGCTGCGGCGCACGGGGAAGTTTCTGCTCTTCTCGTGCTCGGCCGGGCTGATCGAGCTCGGCAGCTTTGCGCTCTTCAACGAGGTGTTTCACTGGCCGCACTGGGCGGCGTATCTGACGGCGCTGGTGCTGTCGGTGCTGTGGAACTTTACCTGCAACCGGCGCTATACCTTCCGCTCGTCGGAAAAGGTGGCGCGGGCCATGGCGCTCGTGTTTTTGTACTACTGCGCGTTCACGCCGCTGTCCACGCTGCTCGAGCACCGGCTCGCGGACGTGCAGGGCTGGAACGGCTATCTGGTCACGTTTTTGAACATGGTGCTGAATTTCGTGACGGAGTTTTCTCTTCCAGCGCTTCGTGGTCTACCGCCACTCTCTGGACACGAACAAACTTGCGCACACCTCTTCCTGATCATATCCGTTTCCGGGCGCAGCGGGCGCTCTGCTTTTCGGCAGAGCGCCCGCTGCGCCGTCTTGTATTTTCTGCACAGGTTTGGTATTATAAGAGGCACAAGATCGACAGCTCCGCGCCGGGAGCGGGGGAACGGACATGAAAACAGCCATCGTGACAGACGGGAAATACCGGTCGTCCATCGCGGCGGTGCGTGCACTGCACCGTGCGAGCTATCAGGTGATCGTGACGCAGACGCGTGCCGACGTGCACGCTGTGCCGGCGGTCGCGGCCTCACGCTGCTGTGCTGTCTTTCGGTGGATCGACGGGGCTGCGGCCGACGACAGCTATGCAGATCGGCTTGCGGCGCTGCTGGAGACGTATGACCGTCCGGTGCTGTTTTGCGTCGGTGCGGTCACGCTCAACACGGTCGCCGCGCAGCGGGAGCGGTTTGCCCGGGTCGCAGACTTTCTCATCGCGCCCCGGCCCGTGCTCGATGCACTCAACGACAAGGAGACGGTGCATGCGCGCGCGCAGAGCCTCGGCATCCCGGTGCCGCGGCAATATGACGGCGTCCCGCCGGAGCGCTATCCCGTTGTCATCAAGCCGCACTGCGGCGAGAAATTCGGCCTCAAGGCCGCCGACCGGTACGCCGTTGCCGACACGCCGGAGGCATATGCACAGATCCTTGCGCGCATGCAGCGCTACGACCCGGCGCCGATCGTGCAGGACAGGATCACCGGCCCCGGTATTGGCGTGAGCTTGCTGCTTGGCCGGGATGGCTGCCTGATCTGCGCGCTGTGCCACCGCCGCATCCGCGAATATCCGGTCACCGGCGGCCCTTCGACCTGCTGCGAGAGCTTTTACGACGCCGCGCTCATTGATCGCGCGTACCGGCTGCTGCACTCGTTCGGCTTCACGGGCATGGCCATGGTGGAGTTCAAGGGCGACTGTCTGCTGGAGGTCAATCCCCGCGTCTGGGGCAGCTTCCCGATGACGGAGGCGGCCCAAAGCCCGTTCACGGCGTACTATGCCCGCGCTGCGGCGGGGGAACGGGTGCGCTATACTGCGCAGGATTATCGCTCCGGCGTGCGTATGCGCTTTCTGCTCAATGATACGCTCGCTGCGCTGCACTATCTGCGCGCCGGGCGCATCGGCGTGTTCCTGCGCAGCATTGCCGACCTGTTCACGGCGAAGGAGGCCCTGCGCTGCCGGGGTGATAACCGCGTGTTCTGGGTCTATCTGAAAAACAGCCTGTTTGCGCGCGGGTGATTTCCGCGCAGAGAGGAGCTTTGCCCATGGAGGTCAGATTTGACCTGCACATTCATTCCGAGCGCTCGCCGGACGGGCGTATGTCCCTTGACGAGATCGTCGCGCGCGCGCGCGCGACGGGATTGCAGGGTGTTGCCGTGTGCGATCATGACCGCGCCCTGACCGAGACGTGGGACGCACCGGATTTTCTGCTCATCCCCGGCATTGAGCTTTCGACGGATCAGGGGCATCTGCTGGGCCTGTTCGTCACCGAGCAGATCGAGGCGCGGGAGCTGGGCGCCGCGATCGACGCCGTGCACGCCTGCGGCGGCCTCGCCGTGATGGCGCACCCGTTCGAGCGCAGCTGCGATGCGCAGCGGCTCGACGACCGCCGACCGGCTCGATGGCATCGAGGTCTGGAACGGCCGGGCCGATCGCAAGAACCCGCAGGCCAACGCCATGGCGTGCGCGCTTGCGCAGCGTGCGCAAAAGCCGGTCACGGCCGGAAGCGATGCGCACCTGCCTGAGGAGATCGGCAACGGCGTCGTGACGCTGGAGGTCGATGCACTGACGCTGCCGGCCGTCCGTGCGGCGCTGCTGCGCGGGGCGACGGCTGTGGACGGGCGGCGCGGAAAGGCGCGCTATGTTGCCGAGAGCCAGCTGACCAAGCGCAGACGCACCCATGCCGGTGCGGCCGCCTATGCCAAGTGGGCGCTCTTTGCCGCAAAGTGCTGCCTGCAGGATATCACGTGGAAAGAGGAGACCTATCATGTCTTGGATCGTTAAAGCAGGAAAACAGGGCAAAAAGATCGTCAAGAAACTCATCATGCCCGCAGAAAAAGCACTATGTCGGCTATACCCGGCGCATCGAGCGCGTGCAGACGACCCGGCGCATCTGCGCCATGACGTTTGACGACGGGCCGATGGGGCTGCCCGCGTCGCCGGATCGGTTTGACGGCCGGACGCTCACGGACGTGCTGCTCGACACGCTGGCGCAGTACGGCGCGCGCGGCAGCTTTGACGTCATCGGCGATACGAGCGCCAACTATCCCGACGAGGCCGGCAAGCTCGGCAGCGCCGCGTGGGGCGGCGTGCGCTTCGACCATTATCCGGACATCCACTGTGACGAGCAGGGCGGCGCGGAGCACAATGACCGCCTCATCCGCCGTATGCTCGCCGAGGGCCACCAGATCACGAATCACGGCTACCGGCACATCCTTTTCGGCAAGAAACCGTTTGTATACGGCGCGCGCGAATATCTCCCCGGCTTTGACGCCGCGGTGGAGGATCTCACCCGCCTGCACGCGCTCATGCAGACGCGCTATGGCTATACGATGACGCTTGCACGCCCGCCGCACTATGTGGACAAGATGACCGGCGGCTTTACCAGCTACGATGTCTATGACCGTATGGGCTATCAGTACATGGCGGCGTCGTTTGACGGTGCGGGCTGGCTCCCGTCTACGGATCCGGATCCGGAGGCGGCCCTGCAGGCGGAGATCCGCGCTATGGTCGAGCCGATGCGCAAGGCGCTGGAAAAAGACCCGGACTTTTTCTGCGGGCAGATCATTTTCCAGAAGGACGGCTACAACATGGCCAAGCGCACACCGGTGGCCTTTGCACTCGGCCAGCAGCTGGCGCTGCTGCAGGAATACGGCTATCAGGTCGTGCCCGTGGGCGAGCTGTTGGCGGAGAGCCCCTTTGCGGATGTCGGCCGCGAGGAACCGCTGTTTGACCGCCTGACGGCGCTTGCGGAGCAGCGGGCGATCGTCTTTTCCGATAACCGCCTGCGGCTCGACGATCCCATGACGGTGGGCGAGCTGGCGATGCTGCTGACGCCGAAGGCGGACGCGATCGCGCGCCGCGTCGCGCAGCTGCGCCGGACCGGCCGCGCCGGCGCCTATGACGGCGCCATGGCCTGGTGCCGGGAAAACGGCCTTGTCTCTGCGGCGGCGCACCCGGCGGATCACGTGACCGCGCTGCCGGAGGCATGGTTTGTCCCCACGGACGGCTGCACCCGCCGGGACGTCTATGCAGCCTTCCGCATGGAGCGGCTCTGAGTGATGCGAAAACATACGGCGCCGGACGGAGATCCCGTCCGGCGCCGTGCGTTTATGGAATTTGAAAGCCCGGGAAATACTTCTCCGCGAAGGCCACCTGCTGCACCTGAAACGTTTTCCCGCGCAGGTATTCCAGGATGCCCGCGTCCGTCGGCAGGGTGAAGGTGAGCTTGTAGGAGTAGAGCATCTGCCCCGTCTCGCCGTAGGTGCGGTTGATGCGCTCGCGGCCGTACTTCCCGTCGCCGAGCAGGGGACAGCCGGCGGCGGCCATCTGTGCGCGGATCTGGTGCGTGCGCCCGGTCAGCAGCCGGCACTCGACGAGCGAGAGCCCCTTGCGGCTTTGCAGCGTGCGGTATTCCGTCGCGGCGGATTTCGCCCCCGGCTGCGGCTTTTTCGTCACGTAGACCTGGTTTTTTACCGCGTCCTTGAACAGATACCCCTCCAGCCGTCCTTCGGCGGGCTTCGGCCGCCCGCAGACAACGCAGAGATAGGCCTTGTCGATCTCGCGGTCGCGGATCTTATCGTTCAGGATGCGCAGCGCCTCGGCGTTTTTCGCCGCGATGACGATGCCGCCGGTGTTGCGGTCGATGCGGTTGCAGAGCGCGGGGGTGAAGGCGTTTTCGGCCTTCGGGTCCCATTCGCCGCTCTGACGCAGGTAGGCCTGAATGTTCGAGATGAGCGTGTCCCAGCTCCATTCGCCCGCACTGTGGCACAGGACACCGGGCTTTTTGTCCGCCAGCAGGATGTTTTCGTCCTCGTAGACGATGTCCAGCCGCGGCGTTGCGATCTTCAGCCAGGCATTTTCCTCCGTGGGTCTTTCAAAAAACTCGTCATTGATGTATAATTGCAGCACGTCCCCCTCGACGAGGCGCACGTCGCGCTTCGCGCCTTTGCCGTTGCGCTTGATGCGCTTGAGGCGGATATATTTTTGCAGCAGCGATTCCGGCAGCAGGGGAACGGCCTTTCCGACGAAGCGGTCGAGCCGCTGGCCGGCGTCATTTTTGCGTATTTGGATCTCTTTCATAGCATGTACCATCTCCACGCAACGATTATCGCGGATTTTCAGCGCATTGTCAACACAAATTCCTGTTGACAACAGGGGTGGATATCATCTATAATACTAAAGCGATTGTGCGAGGTGCGCTATGAGACTGAATCTGAGAGAAATCATAGAAATTCCCGGCGGGAGCGTTCCGTTTTCGCAGGAGCTGGACACGGCTCTGCTGGACTTTCCCTCTGTCCGGGCGTACACCGCACCGATCACGGCCGAGGGCAAGGTGGTCAATACGGCCGGCATCCTCACGCTGCAGGGAAGGCTGCATGCGCAGATGCTGTGCGTGTGCGACCGCTGCGGCGCGGAGTTTCCGCGCACGGTCGACCTCGACCTGCACGCCGACATCACGGCGGATGCGCAGGACGACGATCCCGAGGTGTTTACGCTCGACGGAGACTGGCTCGATGTGGACGAGGTGCTCTCCACCTGCTTTATCCTCAGCATGGATACCAAGTGCCTGTGCAGACCCGACTGTGCCGGACTGTGCGACCGCTGCGGCGCGAATTTGAACCTCGGGCCGTGCCGGTGTCAAAAACCCCGCGATCCAAGAATGGCTGTATTAGAGCAGCTTTTGGATAATAAAACTGACGAAGAAGAGGAAGCTGCTCATAACAGCGACTGACGAGGAGGTGTCATCATGGCAGTCCCGAAAGGAAAAGTGTCTCGACAGAGACGTGATAAGCGTCGTTCGTCCCACTGGAAGCTCACCGCTCCGGCGATCGTGAAGTGCCCGAACTGCGGCGCATTCGTCATGCCCCATCACGCCTGCAAGACCTGCGGCAAGTACAACGGACGCGACGTCATCAAGGTTGACGACTAAAAGAAGCTGAGAAGAGGAGCGTTTGCCCCTCTTCTTTTGCTATATGCCGGAGTTTTCCGGCATATAGCAAAAGAATTCCCGCAAAGGAGGCGCGGCGTATGCATCGCTGCACGATCAGCCACATCGACCCCGACAGCCCGCTGCGCCACGCAGCCCACCCCGGCGACCGGCTGGTGTCCATCAACGGCAACCCGATCACCGATGTGCTGGACTACAAATACTACGCCTATGACCCGCAGCTTGCGGTGTGCCTGCGCCGTCCGGACGGGTCGGAGCACACCGTGCACATCGTAAAGCCGCTCGGCGGCGAGCTGGGGCTGGATTTCGAGACCTATCTCATGGACAACGCCCACTCGTGCGCCAATCACTGCGTGTTCTGCTTCATCGACCAGATGCCGCCCGGGATGCGCCCGACGCTGTATTTTAAGGACGACGACGCGCGTCTGAGCTTTCTCATGGGCAACTACATGACGCTCACGAACCTCTCCGAGCGCGAGGTGCAGCGCATCATCGACCTGCACATCAGCCCCATCAACGTCTCCGTGCACGCCACGGATCCGGAGCTGCGAGCGTTTCTGCTCGGCAATCCGCGCGCGGGCAAGACGCTCGAGATCATGCGCCGCTTTGCCGAAGGCGGCGTCGTCATGAACTGCCAGATCGTCTGCTGCCCCGGTCTGAACGACGGCGCGCAGCTGCAGCGCACGATGCGCGACCTCGCGGCGCTCTATCCGCAGGTGCACAGCGTGTCGATCGTGCCGGTCGGTCTGACGAAGTTTCGCGAGGGGCTCTACCCGCTCACGCCGTTCACGCCTGAGCACGCGGCCGAGACGCTCGACCTCGTCAATGCCTTCGGCGACGAATGCGTTGAAAAATTCGGCACGCGCATCTTCTTCTGCGCCGACGAGCTGTATCTCAAGGCGGGGCGCGCGCTGCCGCCGGAGGAATTCTACGAGGAATTCACGCAGCTGGAAAACGGCGTCGGCATGCTGCGCCTGCAGCAGACGGAGTTCCGCTCGGCGCTGAGCCTGTCCGACCCGCCGGACGGCGTGCCGTTTTCCATGGCGGCGGGCGTTTCGGCAGCGCCGTTTCTGGAAAAACTTTTGTGTACGGCGCGCGAAAAGTATGCTACAATACAAGGACACGTCTATGCGATCGAAAATGACTTTTTCGGCCGCAGCATCAATGTCTCCGGCCTCATCACCGGGCAGGACCTCATCGCGCAGCTGCGCGGGAAGGATCTCGGTGAGCGGCTGCTGATCTCCAGCAACATGGTGCGCCATGACGAGCTGGACTTTCTCGACGACATTACGCTCGAGCAGGCCAGCGCCGCGCTCGGCGTGCCCATCTATCCCGTGGACGCCGACGGTTTCGCCCTCTGCGACGCCATGTTCGGCATCCTGCCGGAGGTGCACCTGCCCGACCGCGGCAGCGGCAGCACCGACGGCGCGGAGTACTACAAATACAATCCCCATAAGGAGGGGTGATCATGTCCAAACCACTGGTTGCGATCGTGGGCCGGCCGAATGTCGGCAAGTCCATGCTCTTCAATAAGCTCTGCGGACGCCGCCTGTCCATCGTTGAGGACACGCCCGGCGTCACGCGCGACCGGCTCTATGCCGAGTGCGAGTGGTGCGGCCGCGCGTTCGACATCGTCGACACCGGCGGCATCGAGCCGAGCACCGACAATGAGATCCTGCTGTTCATGCGCGAGCAGGCGCAGCTTGCCATCGACGCGGCCGACGTCGTCGTGCTCGTCACCGAGATCGGCACCGGCGTGACCGCCGCCGATCAGGAGGTGGCCAATATGCTCCTGCGCTCGAAAAAGCCCGTCGTGCTGGCCGTCAACAAGATGGACTCCACCGGCGCGGTCGATCCCGGCATCTATGAGTTTTACTCCCTCGGCCTCGGCGATCCGATCGCCGTGTCCGCCGTGCACGGCCACGGCACGGGCGACCTGCTCGATGCCTGCCTGGAGCATTTTCCACCCGAGGACGCCTCCGACGCGGACGCGGACTATACCCGCGTCGCCGTTATCGGCAAGCCGAACGTCGGCAAATCCTCGCTCGTAAACCTCATCCTCGGCGAAAAGCGCGTCATCGTCAGCAACGTCGCCGGTACGACGCGCGACAGCGTCGACACCCGCTTTGAAAACAAATACGGCAAGTATATCTTTGTCGATACCGCCGGCATCCGGCGCAAGTCCCGCGTGGACGACCGCATCGAGAAATTCTCCGTCATGCGCGCAAAGCTCGCCATCGAGCGCGCGGATGTGTGCCTGATCATGATCGACGCGCGCGACGGCGTCACAGAGCAGGACACGAAGATCGCCGGTCTTGCGCATGAGGCGGGCAAGGCGTCCATCATCGTCGTCAACAAGTGGGATCTGGTCGACAAGGAGACCGGCACCATGGAGAAGATGCGCAAGGACGTCCTGCGCGACCTGAGCTTCATGTCCTATGCGCCGGTGCTGTTCATCTCGGCGCTCACCGGCCAGCGCACCGAGCGCCTGTTCGAGCTCATCAACTTCGTCAACGATCAGAGCGCCATGCGCATCACCACCGGTATGCTCAACAACGTCCTCGCCGACGCGCAGGCGCGCGTCCAGCCGCCGACGGATAAAGGCCGCCGCCTGAAGATCTATTACATGACGCAGACGGGGGTCAAGCCGCCCTGCTTCGTCGTGTTCTGCAACAGCCGGGAGCTGTTCCATTTTTCCTATCAGCGTTATCTGGAAAATCAGATCCGCGCCGTGTTCGGCCTGGAGGGCACGCCCATCCGCATGGTCATCCGGCAGAAGGGAGAGCAGGAATGATCCCCGGACTGCTCGCGGCCATCGCCGTTTTTTCCTACCTGCTCGGCGGGCTCAACGGAGCGATCATCGCCTCAAAATATGTCTTTCACCGTGACGTGCGCGATTACGGCAGCGGCAACGCCGGCCTGACGAATTTCTACCGCACGTTCGGCGTGCCCGGTCTCGCCATCGTCATCGGCACGGATGTACTCAAGACCGTCATCGCGGTCGTGGCCGGCGGCCTCATCATGGGTACGCAGGGCGCGGCGGCCACGGGTCAGGTGTTTGCGGGCTTTTGTGTCATGCTCGGCCATATCTACCCGGTGTTTTACGGCTTTCGCGGCGGCAAGGGCGTGCTCTGCGCCGAGACCATGCTGCTGATCGTAAGCTTTCCGACCGGGCTCGTCTCGCTGCTGATCTTCGTGGGCATCGTCTGGGCCACGCGCTACGTGTCGCTCGGCAGCGTCTGCGGAGCGCTCATCGCGCCCATCGGCGTACTTGCCGCCTGCGGCAAACTCCCTGCACTGCTGAGCCTGTTTTGCGTGATCCTGCTCGTTGCCAAGCACCGCAGCAACATCCGCCGGCTCATTGAGCACAAGGAATCAAAGCTGTCTTTTCAGAAAGATCTGTCCGATAAATTTGACGACGAAGATTTTTGATCCAAAGATTTGAAACAAAGAGAAGAGGGAACCAACAAATGCTTGAACTCAAACACCTTTGCTTTGAGGCTGAGACGGACGAGGGCGTCCGCCAGATCCTCAAGGACGTGAACCTCACGGTCGATGAACGCATGGTCGTCATCACCGGCCCGAACGGCAGCGGCAAGTCCACCATGGCCAAGCTCATCGCCGGCATCGAGCAGCCGACCTCCGGTCAGATCCTGCTCGACGGCGAGGACATCACCCATATGTCCATCACCGAACGCGCCCGCCGCGGCATCAGCTTTGCCTTCCAGCAGCCGGTGCGCTTTAAGGGCATCACCGTTTTTGACCTCATCAGCATCGCCTCCGGCAAGAAGCTCACCTCGACCAACGAGGCCTGCACCTACCTGTCCGAGGTCGGTCTGTGCGCAAGAGATTATGTCAACCGCGAAGTAAACGACAGCCTCTCCGGCGGTGAGCTCAAGCGCATCGAGATCGCGACCATGCTCGCCCGCGGCACGAAGATGTCCATCTTTGACGAGCCCGAGGCCGGCATCGACCTCTGGAGCTTCCAGAACCTCATCAGCGTGTTTGAGAAGATGCATGAGACGATCCACGGCAGCATCCTCATCATCTCGCACCAGGAGCGCATCCTCGAGACGGCGGACAAGATCGTCGTGCTCGTCGACGGTGAGGTCCGCACCATCGGCACCAAGGATGAGATCATGCCCGTGCTCATGGAGGCGTCGCGCGTGTGCAGCCGTCTGGCTGACAAGGTCTGAGGGAGGGAAACACCATGGATGCGATTGAGAAAAAACTGCTTGAGGAGGTCGCAGACCTCCACGGCATCCCCGAGGGTGCCTATAATATCCGCGCCGACGGCAAGCTCGCCGGCCGCAACACGACCGCGCACATCAACATCGTCACGAAGGAAGACAAGCCCGGCATCGATATCTACATTGCTCCCGGTACGAAAAACGAGAGCGTGCACATTCCGGTCATTATTTCCCAGACCGGTCTCAAGGATATGGTCTACAACGACTTTTTCATCGGCGAGGACTGCGATGTGACCATCGTGGCCGGCTGCGGCATCCACAACTGCGGCACGCAGGAGTCCCGCCACGACGGGATCCACAGCTTCTTCGTCGGCAAGAATGCCCGCGTGCGCTACATTGAAAAGCACTACGGTGAGGGCGACGGCAACGGTGAGAACGTCATGAACCCGACGACGATCGTTGACCTCGGCGAGAACGCCTACATGGAGATGGAGACGACCCAGATCAAGGGCATCGACTCCACCATCCGCGACACGAAGGCGCATCTGACCGACGGTGCGACGCTCATCATCAAGGAAAAGATCATGACCCACGGCCATCAGCACGCGGAGACGAACTTCTCCGTCGATCTCGACGGCTATGAGTCGAGCACGAACGTCATCTCGCGCTCGGTCGCCAAGGATCACTCCACCCAGATGTTCAACTCCAACATCCGCGGCAACAACAAGTGCGCCGGTCACTCGGAGTGCGACGCCATCATCATGGACAACGGTGTCGTCGGCGCGCGCCCGGAGATCACGGCCAACTCCGTCGATGCCAGCCTCATCCACGAGGCGGCCATCGGCAAGATCGCCGGTGAGCAGCTCAACAAGCTCATGACCCTCGGCCTGACCGAGAAGGAGGCCGAGGAGCAGATCATCAGCGGCTTCCTGAAGTGAGGTGCGCGGCATGATCGAGATCCTCTGCTTCGGCGACAGCAATACATACGGCTTCACGCCCGACTGGAAGCACCGCTACGGGCGCGATATTCGCTATCCCGGCGCGCTTCAGGCGCTGCTGGGTGATGGGTATTACGTCGCGGAGGACGGGCTCATCGGCCGCACAGCGGCCTTTCCGGACAGCAACCGCGACGGGCGCTCCGCGCTCGATACGCTGCCGCTGAGCATCGAGAGTCACGGCCCGGTGCAGTACATCGTGCTCATGCTCGGCACGAACGACTGCAAGGCGGACAAGACCCGCTCCGCTGAGGAGGTCGGCATCGGCATGGACAAGCTCATCCGGCTCGTCATCGGTATGCTGCCCGCGTGGACGAAGATCCTGCTCGTGTGCCCGCCGCCGCTCGGTGCGTCCGCGCCGCAGCGCGACCCGGAGTATGACGCGCAGTCGCTCACCGTGTCGCAGGGCGTGGCAGAGCAGTACCGCATGATCGCCGAGGCGTACGGTCTGCGCTTTCTTGACGCCGGAACGCTCACGCAGATGAGCGCGCTCGATGGCGAGCATCTCGACCCGGACGGCCACAAAAAGCTGGCCGCCGCCATTGCCGGGATCATCCGCAGCGACTGTGAGGCGTGAGCGCAGCAGACGAAAACCGGTCTGCGCAGGGGGCAAAACCGCTGCGCAGATTTTTTTCGCAGAATCGAAAAAACGTTCTTGACATTCGTGCTGTTTTCTGATAAGATACACCTTGCCTGTGGGGGTATAGCTCAGCTGGGAGAGCGCTTGAATGGCATTCAAGAGGTCAGCGGTTCGATCCCGCTTATCTCCACCACGAAGAATCCTGCATCCGTAAGGACGCAGGATTTTTTCTTTTTCCCCGTTGTTTTTAAACCACCGGGGTGTCAACAAATCATCTCGCCGGATGCTGCATCGCAGCGTCCGGCGTTTTGTATGCCTTGCCTGCGCCGCCCGGATTTTTCACGGATGCCGGACAACTCTCCGCACAGTCCTGTTTATGGGACTTGCGATGTGATAGGGTAAAACCACAGAGGAAAAACCGGCTTCGGGAAAGGGGAAACGATATGTTTGCGTTGTTTTTGGTGATCGTTTATTACATTGTTGGCCTTCTGCGCGAGAGCTATCTGGAGTTTGTCGCTGCTGAGTACTATTGCGATCAATGCAGATGGATGGCGGAGAGCAAGCGCAGCGGACAGCTGCCTGAAGATCGTAAATACTGGGAGCACTAACACATGACGGCGCCCGAGCTGCGGGCGTGGATCGACAGCCTGACGCAGGACATCGACTTTGCCTATCACGGAAAATTCGGGTCGATCTGCCCGTTTCATCGTGAGGATATTGCCCTGTGCTATGACGGCTATGCGGTGGATGCGCACTCCGTGGACGAGGCGATGGCGCTGCCGTTTATCTGCGGTCACTCGCTCGCGGAGCTTTGTGAGGAGCTGGATATTTGACCGCCGTGCTGCGCGGCGGAGAAAGGAGCGGAGGAATGGAATTGGAACGCGCGAGGACGCTGCTGACCGAACTGGCGGACGGCGTCGATCCGTTGACGGGGGAGTGTCTGCCGTCCGACAGCGTCTGCAACCGGCCGGAGATCATCCGCGCGCTGCACTGCGTGCTGCAGCACACAGCCGGCGGGCGAAAGCGCCCGTCGCCGCCCAATGCGGGCAAGCCGTGGACGGAGGCGGACGATAGCGCCCTGCTGCAGATGTATGACGCGGGCAGCGATGTGGGGGAACTCAAGACGCATTTTCAGCGCTCCCGCACCGCGATCATACGGCGCCTGGAGCGCCTCGGCAGGGTGCAGCCAGGGGAGCTGCAGCGATGAAAAGCACCCGGCTCGCGGCTTTCGCCGCGAGCCGGGTGCTTTGACTATGGGCTCATTTGAAAACGGTGCGCGCTTTTCCCGGCTGCGGCCAGGCGCGGCGTATATAGAAGTGCTGCAGCTCCTCGAGCGTGTAGTCCGTGCCGAATTTGCGGTTGATGAGGCTGTGTACGATGCCCCAATTCCAACCGTAATCCTGAATGTAGCGGCGCAGCGCTTCAAGCATTTTCGACTCCATCTCGCCCCTTCCTTTCTGTCGGCGGCGCAGCGCACAAGATGACGCTCAGCGGCCGCTTACCAAAAAGATAGCACGTTTTTGGAGAAAATACAAGTAAATAGCAGCGCTTTGCGCGCGACGGAGATTCAGAACCCGCAAAGATCCCCCCTCAGTCGTGAATGGCCGCAATCCAGCGGTCGACGTCCGCGTCCGGTGTGCGCTGCGTTGTGTCGTCAAAGTGCACGTCCAGCCCCGGCCGGAACGCCGCGCCCGGGCACAGCGCCCGCATATCCCGGATCGAGCGGCCGAGCCAGCCGCCGTTTGTGGCAAAGGGGTAGACGGTCTTGCCGCTGAGGTCATGCGCAGTCAGAAAGGCACGCATGGCGGGGGAGCAGGTGTACCACCAGACGGGCGTGCCGAGCACGATCGTGTCGTAGCGGTCGAGGTCGATGTCCATCGGCTTGAGCGGTGGCAGGTAGCCCTGCTTGACCTCGCGCTCGCCCTGCGCGACCACGTCGTCATAGTCGCCGGTGTAGGGCGCGACGGTGTCGATGCGCGCAATGTCGCCGCCGATGGCCGCGTGGATGCGCTCGGCGATGCGCTGTGTGTTGCCGTGGTAGGTGTAGTAAAGGATGAGAGAACGCATATCGCTTACCTCCGATTGGATGCTTTGTAATCATCATACTCCCTGAAGCTGGCTTGAGGTCAAGTGGTGAAGTGTAAATTTTTCTTGAAGGAAGATTTCAATTTGCATTACATTCGCTATCCTCTCCCAACGGATACATAGGTTGGTCAATGGGTGGCAAATCTGCCTCCCCGTCCTCG